>Ga0078972_1004029_pt1 | contig 41915 bp, 38 predicted proteins | sample YelNatPaOPGAMG01_FD_67568 | JGI IMG/M metagenome (GOLD analysis project Ga0078972, IMG submission 67568) | Hot spring thermophilic microbial communities from Obsidian Pool, Yellowstone National Park, USA - OP-RAMG-01 (SPADES assembly) (version 2) | ecosystem: Environmental > Aquatic > Thermal...
ACTTTTAGTTTTTATCTTTCTGGTTATCAGGTATTAGGAATAGTTGTTAAGAACCTTGTCGTTCACTATAGATTATTCAATGCTTATCAGTAAACAATCAATGCGTATTGGTTTATCTAAAGCTGGCGACCCGGCTTGAACGGGTGACCCCCTCATTACAAGTGAGGCGCTCTACCAACTGAGCTACGCCAGCAAAATTATCAAATAATCAGGAGCATTTTTTTATTGCCTCTGGAATTTTCTCAATAATATCAGAAGCAATCATACCAAGTTGCGTCTTTTCTTTTGCCGCTAAGTCTCCGGCTAAACCATGCAAATAAACAGCGTATTTAGAAGCGCTGAATGCATCAATGCCCTGACCTAAAAATGCTGCAACTATCCCTGTTAAAACATCACCGCTACCTGCTGTTGCCATACCAGGGTTTCCTGTTTTATTGATATATAAATTGCCGTCTGAATCCGCTACAATGCTGTGATGCCCCTTTAAAATAACCGTAACATTATAATCTCTGGCAAACTTTTTGGCAATCTCTTTTCTATTCTGCTGGATTTTATCTACGCTTGTCTTTAAAAGCCTTGCCATTTCTCCAGGATGTGGGGTTAGTATAGTTGTTAGTCGTTTGTTTTTAGTTGTTAGTAAAAGACTTAAATTGCCGACTAAAGCATTAAGCCCGTCAGCATCAATAACCATGGGCTTGCTGGATGTAAGTATTATCCTGCGGATTAGTTTCTGTGTTGAGTTAGCATCTCCTAAGCCAGGTCCAATAGCCAATATATCTATATTCTTTATAAAATCTTTTATCCTATTGTAACCCGATAAACTTAAAACCCCTTCATTAGTTTCAGGCAAAGGCAGCGTCATTACTTCTCGGGGTTTTATTTTTATTACAGCGTTATTTAAACTCTCTGGTATGCCAAGGGTAACCAGGCCTGCCCCGGAACGCATTGCAGCATCTGCTGCCAGGACGCCTGCCCCTGAAAATCTCTTTGAGCAGGCTAAAATCAGTATATGCCCAAAACTACCTTTATGGCTATTAAGTCTTCTGCGTAATAATTGCAAAGGCAGTCGCATAACTTTTTACATGAGATATGGAAATATGCACATCTACGTTTTTGCCTCTATTGTTTAAAATAACGCAGTGAGGCCTGCCGTCACCATCGTTTATAATCTCAACATCCTGCCAACCTAACTCCTTATCTCCTAATGCCTTAAAAACCGCCTCCTTGGCTGCAAATCTGCCGGCTAGGTGTTGATAAAAACTTATATGTGCCCTGGCATTCTTAATTTCTTTCGGCGTAAATACGCGTTTTAAAAAATCGTCTCCCCATTTTTCTATTGCCTGGCGCAGCCGCCTTACCTCAGTTATATCCACTCCGGTTCCAATAATCATATTAAGTCCTTCATCTGTCTGACAGCCCGGTCTAATCCCACCAATACTGCCCGACAGATTATGGAATATCCTATATTAAGTTCCTCTATCCCTTTTATTCTGGCAACCCTTGATACATTGCAATAATCTAAGCCATGCCCTGCAAATACTGTAAAGCCCTTTGACCTGGCATATCTTACAGCGGACTCAAGTTCCTTAAAACGCCTATCCTGTTCTTCTTTGCTTTTGGCATCCGCATATCTACCAGTGTGAAATTCTACAAGTTTTACCCCGATTTTTTTTGAGGCGTCAATTTGTCTTTTCTCAGGGTCAATAAAAAGACTTACTGGAATCCCGTTTTTTTTAAGATGCTTCACCGCCTGCATTATTTTGACAGGATTTGCAGCCACATCTAAACCCCCTTCAGTGGTTATCTCCTGCCTTCTCTCAGGCACAAGGGTTGCCTGGTCAGGTTTGACATCGCAGGCAATATTGACAATATCTGATGCAATTGACATCTCAAGGTTTAGCCTGGTTTTTACCACCTTTCTTAAAACATAAAGGTCGCCATCTTTTATGTGCCTGCGGTCTTCCCTTAAATGCACAACAATGCTATCTGCGCCTGCTGCCTCGCAAATAGAGGCGGCAAATACAGGGTCAGGCTCAAGGCCATGCCTTATTTCCCTTACTGTGGCTACATGGTCAATATTTACTCCTAATTTAGGCATAATTATAATAATTGTATTCCAGAGAGGAAGGTTTAATAATTAAATTTATTTATCTCGCCCCTTACATAAAACCAAACCATAATTGCCAGTATAAGGGCAATAAGTTTAAGCCAGGGGTGGCTGATAAACCAGTGGATAATACGTTGAACAATGGTTACCTTGTCTTTAGGCATTCTCTTTCTTTAGTTTTATGATTTCCTTAATTTTGGAAATTATATCTTCGCGCTTTAAGTCTTTGTGCAACCTCCCCCTGTATACAAGGGAGATATCCTGTCTTTCTTCAGATACAATAATAACTATAGCGTCTGTCTCTTCGCTTAAACCCAAGGCAGCACGATGCCGCGTTCCGTATATTCGGCTTAATTCATAGTTTTCAGTAAGGGGAAATAAACACCCTGCTGCCGCAATCCTTCCGTTCTGGATAATCAAACCGCCGTCGTGAAGAATGCTATTGTGGGCAAATATAGTCTCAATCAGTTCCGCAGATACCTTTGCATCAATAGAAACCCCTAATCTAATGTAGGCGGAAAGCGGGTCGTTTTTCTCAATTACAATAAGCGCCCCTTCGCGATTCTTAGCAAGATTCTCAGTAGCCAGGGTTATCTGCTCTAATATCTGGTCTAACTCTTCTTCTCTTAAGGGTTGAATAAACAGGTGCCTCTGTCCTAATCGCGCCAGACCCTGCCTTATCTCCGGCTGAAAGATAATCAGAATAGCGATAACAGATATGCCGAATAACTTAGTCAAAAGCCAATCCAGAATCTCAAATTGAACCTTCTGGAATAAAAAGAAGGCAACTAAAAGGACAATTATACCGCGTAGAACCTGCACTGCCCTTGTGCCTTCAAAGAAAAGCAGGATATGATAAATCATAAACCAGAGTATCAGTATCTCAAGTATTGGCTTCCAGATAAGCAATATCTGGGATATATTAATATTCATACGTTATTTAAGGCGTCAAATACCTTAAGCGCCTGCTTTACTTCCTTGACATCATGGACACGAATGATTTTTGCTCCGTTTTTAGCGGCTAAAATAGATGCACCTATTGTTCCAAAAAGCCTCTGCCCAGGTTCTGCCTTTAATATCTTTCCAATAAAAGATTTTCTTGAAGGGCCAACTAATATCGGAAGACCAAGAACCTTAAACTCGCTAAGTTTATTTAAAATTATTAAATTATGTTGGAATGTCTTTCCAAAGCCTATCCCAGGGTCAATAATTATTTTATCGCGGCTAATCCCTGCAGCAACCGCCTTTTTTATAGCGTCATCTAAAAAATCAATAATCTCATCTATTAAGGATTTATAAACGGGGTTATCCTGCATAGTTTGAGGCTTACCCCGCATATGCATAATAACAACCCCTGCCTTATACCGCGAAATAACTTTTATCATCTCAGGGTTCCTTAAACCCGTGATGTCATTGACAATAATAGCGCCATTATCCAATGCCTGCCTTGCCACTTCAGGTTTATAGGTATCTATGGATATCGGGACGTTTATTTTCTTTGCTAATTTCTTTATTACAGGTATGGTTCTTGCCAATTCTTCTTTTATTGAAACTGGTTGGGCGCCAGGACGGCTTGACTCGCCTCCAATATCAATTATATCCGCTCCATCGTCAATCATATCCTTTATATAATTTATTATTCCTTGCATCCTTGGGTATTGTGTGCTATACATCCCATCTCCGCTAAATGAATCGGGCGTAAGATTGACAATACCCATAATATAGGTGCGCCTTTTTAAGTTTAATCTATAACCTTTGGGTTTAAAGATAAAATTGTCTTTTTGATAGTTGCTTATGGATACGGATAAGTCCCTGGATAACTTATCCAAACCAAATGGCTGTTTATTGAGTTTTGCATTCAAACGCATAAACTGAGCCAACGACCCCATTAAAAGACAGTCTGTGTGTTTACATCTGCCTGTTAGTGCATCCCTGGCTATCGCCACATCCCCACCTAAAGAAAGCATCTCTTGTTTTAATATATTTGCTGCAATATTGGAAATGGAGTTTATTCTTATAAGGCAGGCTAATGCCTTAGGTGCCATAATCTTGATACCGTAGTTATCAACGTGGATTTCCCGCATTAACGCCCTGGCTTGGGCGATATTATTTACCTTAAGAAACCTCATTTGTATTGGAAGAATTTTTTTCTATGCCGAGCAGGCGCTTGACTTCCTCTCCGTCTAAAACCTCTTTTTCAAGCAAGGCATTGGTAAGCATCTTTAGTTTATCCAGATTCCCCTGAAGCAAGGTTTTTGCCCTTTGATACGCCTCATCTACTATCTTTTTGACTTCCATATCAATAAGACGGGCTGTCTCTTCGCTGTAATTTTTTTCTTCCATAATGTCCCTGCCTAAGAATATAAGACCTTCCCTTCTGCCAAGGGTTATATTCCCCAATTTCTCTGACATCCCGAACTGACATACCATCTTGCGCGCCATCTGCGTTGCTGCCTCAAGGTCATTTTGCGCACCTGTGGTTATTTCCTTCAGGTTGATTTCCTCAGAGGCCCTGCCGCCTAACATCAAAGTTATTTCAGCAATCAATTCGCTTTTTGTCCAGTAGTGCCTGTCTTCAAGTGGAGGCGTAAATGTGTATCCGCCTGCCAATCCGCGAGGGATAATAGAAACCTTTCTTAACGGATTTACTTCTGGAACAAGCAAAGATAATAAGGCATGGCCTGATTCATGAAGGGCGGTTATCTCTTTTTCTTTCTTAGACATAATATGGCTCTTTTTTTCAGGCCCCATCAGAACCCTTTCTATTGATTTCTCAAATTCTGACATACCCACAGCATCTTTATTGTATCTAGCAGCCAATAACGCCGCCTCATTGCAAAGATTTGCTAAGTCGGCTCCTGAAAAACCAGGGGTCTGGCTGGCAAGGGATTTAAAATCTACATCAGGCGCAAGTTTAATCTTGCGACTATGCACCTTAAGTATCTCCTCGCGGCCTTTTATATCAGGCAGGTTCACAATAATCTGTCTGTCAAACCTGCCAGGGCGCAAAAGCGCAGGGTCAAGGGTATCAGGACGGTTAGTAGCGGCAATAAGGATTAACCCTTGCTGTGTATCAAAACCATCCATTTCAACCAATAACTGATTCAATGTCTGCTCCCTTTCATCATGGCCGCCGCCAATGCCGGCAAACCTTAAGCGGCCTACGGCATCTATTTCATCAATAAAGATAATCGCCCCCTTAGTTGATGTCTTGGCAGCGCGCCTGCCCTGTTCAAATAAATCCCTTACGCGGCTGGCGCCAACGCCGACAAACATCTCTACAAAGTCAGAACCTGAGATATTAAAGAAAGGCACCCCTGCCTCTCCTGCAACAGCCCTGGCAATGAGCGTTTTTCCACATCCCGGGGGACCAACCAGCAATACGCCTTTTGGGATTTTTCCGCCTAAGCGTTGAAATTTTTTGGGGTCCTTTAAAAACTCAATCACCTCTTTTAATTCCTCTTTTGCCTCATCCACACCAGCCACGTCATTAAAGGTAACCTTCTCTGAATCCTTCTCGCTGTGAATCCTTGGCCTTACCTTGCCAAATGATAAAATCCTATTTCCCAATTGCTCCCCGCGAGCAGCCATAACCCACCAGAAAATAATTAATAAGATAACAGGCCCTAATGCGTAAAAAAGACTTGCCCAGAAGGTCCTTGCTGGCTTGACATCAAAATGTTTTAAATTCTGGCGCATCAGGCTAAGTAATTCAGGGTCATTCTCAGGGATATTCAGATAAAACTTAGTACTATCTGAAAATTCACCCTGTAGTACCGTTTCCATTTTGGTTACTGACTTTATCTTATCCGGTTGGTCTTTAAGGATATTATAAAATTCGCTGTATGTTATTTCCCTTGGAACGCCTGTTAATGATACATTCAGGGAACTAATCAGGAAATAAAAAATAATAATCGCAAATAGCCAACCAAAAGGGAAACGGTTAAATAACTTCATTTTTTTGTTTTTAGGTATTCCACTATTCGCCATTTTACCACCTTATATATTAGATTTTCAGGGCGTCACAAAAGTGCCGCCCTTGATTACTGTGATTAAAAATGTAGATTATAAGAGATTACTTACCGACAAGATAATCACTGTAATCTTGTTTTTAATCGCTGTAATCATAGGTTAAACACAGGTGTTATGATAATCTATATTAGATTTTAAATTATATACCTAAGTAAAGATAAATTCAAGCGAAAATAGGAAAAAGGTGTACTGGATTTTTTAGAGGTCTCTTTGTAGAGGGGGGTTGATGTTGCAATATAAAAATGTCATCTTTTTAAGAACTTATGGAGAAAACATTAAAAACCTATGTCAAGGTCTCTTATTATTAATTGAAGCGATGAACTTCCTGTTTCAAAAAGGGTATTGAGCTTTTTATCTGGCAATCAACTGTGTAATCTTAAAGATAGGCATAAATAATGAAATAACTATTCCGCCTATAATTATACCTAAAAACGCTATAACTAATGGTTCAATCATACTTGTAAGGCCGGCTACTGCAGCATCTACCTGTTCATCATAAAAATCGGCTATCTTTGTAAGCATCTTCTCCAGTTGCCCTGTCTGTTCCCCTACGCCAATCATCCTGCAAACCATCGGAGGAAAAACGCCACTTTTTGACAAGGGCTTCGAAATAGGCTCGCCTTCACGCACTGAGGTGCGACAATTTATAACCGCCTCCTCTATGACTTTATTACCCGATGTCTTTGCCACTATATCCAAGGCATTCAAAACAGAAACGCCGCTCTTTACAAGCGTAGAAAATGTGCGTGAGAATTTAGCAACGCTTACCTTGACAAAAAGTGGTCCTAAAACCGGAGTCTGCAATTTAGTCTTATCAAAATTATAACGGCCTTTGGGGGTATTTATATACCTTTGAAAAACAAATCCTAAAAGCATTAACACCCCAAGCACAAATAGAAAATATTGCCTAAGCAAATCGCTTATGCCAATCAGAATTCTTGTCGGCAAAGGTAGTTGCCCACCCAAAAGATCAAATATCCCTTTAAAAGTAGGAACTACCTTAAGCAATAAAATTGCGGTAATAATTATAGACATGCTAATTACTACCGCCGGATACACCAGACTTGATTTGACCTTCCGGTTAAGGGCAGCGGATTTCTCAAGGTAACTTGCCAATCTATCCAAAACTTCATCAAGCATACCAGATGCCTCGCCTGCCCGTGTCATATTTATAAAAAGTTCTGAGAATATAGCCGGGTGCTTTGCCAGGGCATCGCAAAAACTCATACCCGCTTCAATATCCTGGCGCACCTTTATAACCACATTTTTAAGACTTGGATTTTCTATCTGTTCACCTAATATCCCCAATGCCTGAACTAAAGGGATACCAGCGTCAATCATCGTGGCTAACTGCCGCGAGAAAATAACCAAATCGTCCAGTTTAATCTTTTTGTCTTTAGCCTTAAGCGCCTTTTTCTTTAATGGCTGTATGGAAACTACAATCAGGTCCTTCTTATGCAATACCTCAGCCACCTCAGCATCCGATGCGCCATCTAATACGCCTGTAATGCTGTGTCCTGTTATATCCTTAGCTATATATTGATAAGTAGCCACTTTTAAAATCCCTTCTAATATTCATATCCCTTTTAAGGCGCATCAGGGATACCTCATATCATATGCGGTTAGCAACCTTAACAGGGTCAATCTTATCTGCAATCCTTAAAAATGCCTCTACCACCTTGGGGTCAAACTGGGTGCCAGACTTCCTCTTTATTTCGTAAAGGGCCTCTTCCTTGGTAAATGGTGTCTTTCTATAAGCACGCGGGGTAGTCATTGCCTCATATGCATCAGCCAGATGGATTATACGCGCCCCTAAAAGAATCTCTTCGCCTTTTAAACCCGCAGGGTATCCTGAACCGTCATAATGCTCATGGTGCTGCCTGATTAATTCTATCACATCATTTAAAAAATTTAAAGGCTCAAGGATCTTTGCTGCGGTAACGGGATGACGCCTTATCTCCTCCCACTCCTGCGGTGTTAAACTTGAAGGTTTACAAAGCAAACTATCGGCAATCCCGATTTTTCCTAAATCATGCAATTCGCAGGCCTCTGTTATTACTTCAATCTCTCTGGTGCTAAGATGCATCTCTTCAGCTATAGCCACAGCATATTTAGCCACAAACTCCGAGTGACTAAGCGTGTAGTGGTCCTTTGCGTCTATTGCCTTGGCTAATACCTTGATAGTGCGCATATACGTGGAACGCAAATCTTCGTAAAGACGGGTCAAATTAGTTGTAGATTCTTCAAGTCGTCTGGATAAAAACGCATTTTGCTTTTGTAAGGTTTGATTCTGCTCAGTCAGGCTTGTTGCTAATTTATTACGCCCGGTTAACCAGACATGCAATTGAATGCCTTTTCTTATAATAAAGAATAGTCTATCTAAAGAAACAGGTTTGCCTATAAAGTCGTAGACCCCAACCCGAACTAATTCTTCCAAAAAATGGGGTTCTTCTTTTTCAATAAGGGCTATGACAATGCATTCTGGGTCAATCTGTTTTAAATCTTTGATAACCTTAAAGCCTTCCATATCCGGCATTCCAAATTTCAATAAAACTACATCAAAGTTATTACTGCTAAATGCCTCTATGCCTGCCCTGGAGTTCGTATGAAATGTAACGGATAAATCCCCGCTGGCTACTAATTTTTCCACAAGGTATCTTGCCATTGTCTCATCATCATCAATTAATAAAATTCTTGGTGCCTCTGACATAACAATCACTCTTCCGTGGTTACCCTTATTGCTTCATCCAACGTAGTTATACCTTCCTTAACCTTTAAGAAGGCATCATCTCTTAATGTCTTCATCCCACACTGCTCTATAGCATATCGCTTTATTTCATCAAGAGATTTTCTCTTCATAATCATTTCCCGCATAATATCATCTATCATAACTATTTCTAATATGGCTATCCTGCCATAAAACCCTGTATTATTACAGTACTTGCAGCCTTCAGAGGCATAGAAAGTAGTTTTATCTTTAAAGCCAATTTCCTCCAAAAAATCCTCCGGGACGCTTATAGGCTTTTTACACTTTTGGCATAACCTGCGGCAAAGCCTCTGGGCACACAGCATAATCAGGCTTGAGGCAACAAGAAATGGCTCCACGCCCATATCAATAAGCCGCGTAATACTTGATATGGCGTCATTGGTATGCAAAGTAGAAAGCACTAGTTGCCCAGTAAGGGATGCCTTAATGGCTATATCCGCTGTTTCAGAATCCCTTATTTCACCTATTAGAATCACATCAGGGCTCTGTCTTAACAAAGACCTGAGCCCAGAAGCGAAATCCAATCCTATCTCTGGCCTTACCTGTATTTGGGTAATCCCCTCTATCTGATATTCTACTGGGTCTTCTATTGTGATGATATTTCTATCCGGGGTATTAAGTTGGTTTAGCACAGAATATAAAGTTGTGGACTTGCCTGAGCCTGTAGGACCGGTAACTAAAATCATACCGAAGGGTTTGGATATTGCCTCCTTAAATATTGCTGCTGGCCTCTCTGAAAAACCTATCTTATCAAGCCCGATAGACAGGTTTGACTTATCCAGCAATCTAAGGACAAATTTCTGGCCAAATGTTGTAGGTAAAGCAGAGACACGGAAGTCAACTTCTTTACCTCCTGACCTTACCTTAAATCTGCCGTCCTGAGGGATGCGATTCTCTGTTATATCAAGATTAGAAACTATTTTAATTCTCGCTAATACGGCATTTTGATTTATCTTAGGGATCTTAAGGATTTCATGCAAAGCGCCGTCTATGCGATATCTCACGCGCAGGCAATCCGCCTCAGGCTCAATATGGATATCTGACGCCCTTTTCTTAAGCGCCTGTGACAGGATAAGGTCAACTAATTTAACAATTGGCGCCTTTTCGCTCTCTTGTATGGCGCTGCTCAATTCTATATCTTCCTGCCTGAGTAGTTCCACATCCTTCTTTTCCAGGCCAGGTTCTGCCAAGGAATCTTCCTTAAGTATCTGCTCCATATCCTCTATAGATGAACGATATTGAGCGTCTATAACCCTGGCTATTTCTTCTTCAGCGCTTAAAACTATATCTATGTCACAATTGGTGTATGTTTTTAAATCATCTAATGCGAATATATTTAAAGGGTCTGACATCGCCACTGTAAGCGTGTTACCTATACGCGATAATGCAACAACATTATACTGCCTGGCAATACGTTCAGGGATAAGTTGAATGATATCCGGGTCAAATTTATATTTTGTCAGATGCAAGGTTGGTATGTAAAGTTGTTCTGACAAAAGGGAAAGTAGTTCCTCCTCAGAAATAATACCTTGTTCAACGAGTATTTTCCTTAAAGGAACCTGCCTTTGTTTTTGCATCTGGATGGCATTATCTATCTGTTCCTTACTAACCTGTTTACTCTTAAGCAGTATTTCAATTATATTATCTTTTAGGGTCTGCATAATTGACTAGTCATAGTTATGGGTCAATAGTCTATAGTCAATGGTCTATGGTTTGGAACTTTTTTTGCCTTTAATATGGACTATCAACAATATTATTTCATTATTCATCAGGGGCGGTAACGCGCATAACCTCTTCTAACGTGGTTAATCCCTTTAATGCCATATCCACACCCTCTTCCCTGAGGGTCCTCATCCCTTCCTTGCGCGCCTGCTGCTTTATAAAGTGCTCCTGAGCACGGTTCATAATTAACTCCCTGATATTTGGAGTCAATAATAAAACCTCGGCTATACCCAGCCTTCCGGCATAACCTGTATTGAAACACTGGCTACAGCCTTTGCCTCTATAAAAGACAGGTTTTTTAAATAGGTGGATATTCAACTTTAAACTGTCAATAATCTCTTTTTTAATCACGTACTCTTCTTTGCAATAGGGACATATCTTGCGCAGAAGCCGCTGGGCTACAACACATATTAAAGATGAATCAATCAGGTATGGCTCAACACCCATATTTACCAAGCGGACTATTGCGCCTGGGGCAGTAGTAGTATGCAGGGTTGAAAGAACCAGATGCCCTGTTAAAGCGCTTTTAATAGCAATATCCACTGTTTCATAATCGCGGATTTCGCCAATCATAATTACGTTTGGGTCCTGCCTGAGGATAGAACGCAAAGCGCTTGCAAAAGTCAAACCAATCTCAGGCCTTGCTGTAACCTGATTTATACCTTCTAACTGATATTCTACAGGGTCTTCCACGGTAACAATATTTTTCTCAGGACTATCTACGAATTTTAAGATAGAATATAAGGTTGTGGTCTTTCCTGAACCAGTAGGCCCGCATACAAGTATCATACCATGAGGAAGTTTGGACACCTTTTTTAATTTATCAACTATGTCCTGATTAAATCCTAACTTATCCAGGTCAAGGGTGGCCTGGGATTTATCCAGGATTCGTATGGCAGCCTTTTCACCCAAACTGGAAGGCAGGATAGAAACACGGAAATCTATTTCCTTACCAAGCATTTTTACCTTAAACCTGCCGTCCTGGGGAAGCCTATGTTCGGCTATATCCAAATCCGACATTACCTTAATACGCGATATAATGGAGGCGTGCATACTCTTAGGCGGCGCCTGCTGCTCCTGCAATACGCCGTCTATGCGAAAACGCACCCTCAATTTTTTGTCAAGCGGCTCAATAAGTATGTCAGAGGCCTTCTTCTTAACCGCCTCTTCTAGTATCATATTGTTAATCTTAATGACAGGCGCCTCGCGGCTTATACGGTCCAGTTCCTGGTCGCTCGGGATTGCCTCTTTTTCCTCCTTAATAAGTTCTATGGATGAGGCTGACATCTCTTTGACAAGGTCGTCTATTACGCCTTTAGTGGCATCTGGATAAACCATTTCTATTGTCTGCAGTATATCTTGGCTGGAGGCTATAATAGGATTTATCTTAAAACCTGTGAGCGTCTTAACGTGGTCAATGGCAAATATATTTAAAGGGTCTGCCATAGCCAGGGTAATTGTATCCCCTATTTTTGATATGGCGATTATCTGATAATTCCTGGCGATATCTATTGGTATGAGTTTGACAACCTCATGGTCCATCTTACAACGTTTGAGGTCAATTAAAGGAAGGCCTAACTTAGTGCTTAAGGCTGAAATAAGGTCACTCTCTTTTATAAATTTAAGTTCTATGATAATATCGCTTAGACGCCCACCTTTTTTCTTTTGTACATCCAATGCCTCCTGGAGTTGTTCGGCTGTAATAAGTTTATTGCTCAGCAATATGTCTGTTAGGTGTTCTTTTAAGGAGACCATGTTAGTTGTCAACTAATAACTAAACACTATCCTTTGTCTTTATAATACTTATCTATCGCCTTCTTAATATCAGTAGATGTAGAGACAAATGTCTGCACATTAAGCCCGGATATTAATTCTATATCCTCAATTGCCTGGACGTTTAAGGGATTAGACATAGCCACAGTTAGATTGTTACCTACCTTATCTATTGGTACAAGTATATATTGTCTGGCAACTCTGGCAGGAATGATATTTGTAATCTCTGGATTAATTTCATAATTAGCCAATGGTAAATAAGGAAAGCCATACTGTGCGGTAAGGGCCTGGGCTATATCTTCTTCTCTGGCAAATCCCAATTCAACCAGTATCTCTCCGATAAGGCCACCCTTTTCTTTTTGATATGCCAATGCCTTGTCCAGCTGCCCCTGATTAATTACCCCCCTCTCTATAAGCAATTCTCCTAATTGTCTGGTTATAATTCTCCTCATTGGCATTTTTAGTTAACCAACCTTTCTTTCATCAGCCCTTAGAATATACACTACACCCATTAAGTAAATAAATATACTGAAATCACCATAAATATGATTATATCAAACGGCATAACTCAACATTTAGATAAATATATAATCTTTAATTATACACCCTATTTAATTTTATGGCAATTTGAAAAATCGTCAATCAAATCTTTCTTATCAACGCCTATATCAATAAAATCCCACGGCAATATTTCATCCATAAGCCTTTGCTGTAAATAAAACCCAGGATTAATACCTGCTATAGAGAAGGCGTCCATCCATTTCTGAAAGACAAAAGAAAAATCCTGGTTGTCAAATCTTATACCATCCTGAAACACCCTAAGGATAACCTCGCCCAATGCCCTATCCCCGCGCGAAAGAACACCTTCTAAAAAACTCATCTGGGGATTATGAAAATTTAATTTCAGGCGTTTATTCTTTGCCTTACCCCTAAGATAATTCTGTTTAACCCTTATGTTATCTATATCTTCCATTGCCAACCATTGAAATGGTGTATGCGGCTTAGGGATTAGCGCATTGACACTGATATTAACTATCCCCGGCTGCTTGCTAAATTTCCTTCTTATTTCAGAAACATAATTGGCTAAATCAATAATCCCGTCTAAATCTTCTTTTGTTTCACCAGGCAACCCAATCATAAAATAAAGTTTTACCCGTTGATATCCGCAACTATAAGACTGTTCTATTGTCTTAAGGAAATTATCTATATTAAAATTTTTATTGATAATCCTGCGCAGCCTCTCTGTCCCGGCTTCAGGGGCAAAGGTTAACCCTGTTTTTTTAATTGTGGCTATAAGTGAGGAAAGATTCCCCAAAAAAAACTTTGGTTTTATTGAAGGCAAAGATATACTTATTCCCTCTGGTTTAAATAACGCTATTAGCGACTCTACAAGATATTCTATATGCGGGTAATCACTTACAGAAAGCCCGCATAATGATATCTCTTCATAACCTGTGCGTTTATATATATCCTCTGCTAAATTCAATATACTGGCAACACCCCTTTGTCTAAAAGGGTGATATTGGAATTTTGCCTGACAGAACCTGCATGCATTAGGGCATCCGCGCATAATTTCCAATGTAATCCTGTCATGCACTATTTGAATATAAGGCAGTAGCCATTGACGAGGAAAATATGAGTTGTCTAAATCTCGCACAAATCTTTTTTCAATCCTAAGAGGCACACCCTTTAACTTGGGCCTAAAATCCTGTATCTTTCCATTGTGGGATTTTATAACCTCGTATAATGATGGCACATAAATACCCTTGATACGGCAAAACTCAAACAGAAGGTCTTCTTTACTCATCCTCCCCGATTTAAATCTTTCCTTATTCTTTCTATATATATCTATAACCTCGCAAATAGCCTCTTCTGCCTCACCTATGAGAAACATATCAAAAAAATCACTCATCGGTTCTGGATTCAAAACACAAGATCCTCCACCAATAACAAGCGGATAATTCCTGTCGCGCAAGGATGCCTTTAAGGGAATCAAGCCTAAGTCTAAAATGTTTAATACATCTGTATAATTCAATTCATACCCCAATGAAAAACCAACAAAGTCAAATTCTTTAATATTCCTACCCGATTCCAATGAAGATATCTGTATTTTATTTGTGCGAAGGACATTTTCCATATCCGGGGCTGGCGCAAAAAATCTCTCGCAAGAGACGCCGCTTAAGTCATTCAATATACCATAGATAATCCTTAAACCTAAGTTGCTCATCCCGACTTCATATAGACCTGGAAAACACAAGGCGAATCTGACCTCGGCTTTATTAAAATCCTTATTGGCTATGTTTAATTCCCTGCCTATGTATCTTGCAGGTTTCTGAATTTTTAACAAAACATCTTCATCCATAAGACTTATTTTTACTTTAACTTTTCTATCTAACAACTAACAACCACCATCAATCCAGCCTCACCCTGCCTAAAACACCCCTCTTTCTTTATTTATATTAACCAGTATGCCTAATGCGGCAAAGGTTATAATCATAGATGAACCACCATAGCTCATTAAAGGTAAGGGTAACCCCACTACAGGGGCAAGCCCTAAGGTCATAGAAATATTGATAGCAACCTGTATGGTCAACATAAGAGAAATCCCAAAGGCTAACATCTTACCAAAATAATCATTGGTCTTTGATGCAATGATTATGCCCTGTTTCGCCAATAAATAATATAACCACAGCAAAAAAACACTGCCAATTAATCCCCATTCTTCCGCAAATGTTGCGAATATAAAATCTGTGTGAGATTCAGGCAAAAAACGCAGTTGACTCTGTGTGCCGGAAAGCCACCCCTTGCCAAAGACACCCCCTGAGCCAATGGCAATCTTAGATTGAATTACGGTATAACCTGCGCCAAGCGGGTCAATATTTGGATTTAAAAATACCAACAGCCTCTCTCTTTGATAATCCCTCAATCCCTCCCATACTAAAGGAAGCGCCAAAATAATCAGAAACAAAAAAACCATTAAATATCTTAGTTTTACTCCGGACATATATAACATTGCCATAAAAATAGCCAGTATCATAGCTGCACTGCCCAAATCCGGCTGCTCTATGATAAAGGCAATTGGTATCAAAACGAAAATAAAAGGCAAAAGCAGCCCCTTCATTATTCCTGATTTGTTTACCAAAAGAGATACATTATCAACTGATTTCCTGCTAAAATATTTAGCCAGGAATATTACAATAATTAATTTGGCAATCTCTGAAGGCTGAAAATTAAACCAGGGAAATTTAAGCCACCTCTGTGCCCCCAAACGCGCCACCCCGAGCATAAACACCAGCAGCAATAAAAAAATTGCCAAGGCGTAAAGGATATAGGCAATATCCCAGAAACGCCGATAACTAAAATTAGACATTATCAAAAATACTATCAATCCCAAAACCACCCAGAGCATCTGGCGCTGATATATCTGCTGTAACGGCGCCTCTTGTTTCTGGTAAGTGCTGGAATAAATTGACAGAATCCCTATTAAGGCAATTAAAATAGAAACTATAAATATAGTGATATTAGGGCCCTTAAACGTCAAATTAGACCTCTCTTACAAATTTCCTCTATTATCTGCCTTGCTAAACTGCAAGACGCTGCCGCAGAACCTCCATGCTCTAAGAATACGCAGATAACAAATTTAGGATTTTTAAAAGGGAAAAAACCCACAAACCAGGCATGTGGTTGTCCGCGGGAAACCTGTGCCGTCCCTGTCTTACCTGCTACATCAACTTTAAGTCCAGACAATACCCTCGCAGTCCCTGTAGGTTCTGATACAACCCTTCTTAAACCGCTTCTTATATAGTCCACAGTAGAGTCTTTAAGTGGCAATCTCTGGGTCTTCTTTTGATAAATAGATATATCCTCACCGTCTATTGCCTTAACTATATAAGGGGTAACCAGCATCCCACTGTTAGCAAATACTGCCATCATACGCGTCAGTTGAAGAGGAGTAACCAGTAAATCTCCCTGCCCAATAGCAAAATTTACAGTATCCCCCGCATACCAACCTTTAAACCTGTGAAGCCTCTTCCATAATGGCGAAGGAACAATGCCACTAGACTCATAAGGCAAATCAATCCCGCAGGTCCTGCCTAGCCCAAATTTAACTGCATAATAATGTATCTGCTCTGCGCCAAGGAGAAGGCCTGTCTTGTAAAAAAATATATTGCAGGAATGCGCTAGGGCCTGAAGCAATCCCTGTTGGCCATGCGTATCCCAGCAGGAAAACTCTTGATTACCTATATAAATACTACCTGTGCAAAGAAAAGTGGAAGATAAATTAATCTTTCCTGTCTCAAGGCCTGCAGCTGCTACAACAGACTTAAAAACAGAGCCTGGCGGATAAACCCCGCTTATTGCACGGTTCAACAATGGCGCTTTAGGGTCATTAAAAAGTCCGCCCCTAGACGGTGAATCTTTAATAAATACCTCAGGATTAAAGTCAGGATAACTTGCCATCGCAATAATCTCTCCAGTATCAGGTGCCATAAGGATAACGCTACCTATATGGCCCCTTAGATTATTCTCGGCTATTTCCTGTATATTTAAATCCAGGGTTAATTGTATATCCTTGCCATTTTTAGGAGGCCTGTAGCCTAATGTGCGGATGAATTTGCCCTGATGGTCAACCTCTACAGATAGAGCCCCCTCTTCCTGACGCAGGTAGTAATCGTATTTTTCTTCTATGCCGCCGAATCCGACTATATCCTTGGTTTTATAACCATAATCCGCTAACTTTGTCAGGCGCCATCTGTCAATCTCGCCAAGATAACCTATCACATGAGATGCTAAACTTCCATAAGGATAATCCCTTAATGGGTGCGGCTGTATAATAATACCCGGGGATTCAAGTCTTGCCTCTTCTAAGGCAATGGCTTGCTTAAAGTTTATATTCTGGGCAATGACTACCGGGATGGAAGGGGCTATATAATCAGACTTAAATTTATCTTTTAATCTGTCGGAGGTTATATTTAAAATCCTGGATACATTGTATATAGTCCTATTAATCTGTGCCTCTTCCTGCGGTAAAACCAGGACATCGTAGGAAAGATAATTGCCTATAATAACTGAGCCATTGCGGTCAAGGATTTTCCCGCGCGCCCCAAATTGAGGCAGAAGACGAATAGAGTTCTTGCTGCTAAGATACTTATAGATACGTTGCTGAATTACCTGGAGTTTAAAAAGACTAAGCCCGATAAGCAAAAAAATAAATAATATAAAGGAGTTGATAATCTTTTGTTTCATTAAACCCTAACGATTCTGAATAAGATGGGTGAGATTAATGCGGTATATACAGGCCCAAGCAATGCAATCCTTATATATATCCCTAATGGGATGGGGCTTCCTAAATACAAAAGGATAAGCCTGGTTGCTAAGGCATTAATTATAGCGACAATAAATATCAATATAAAAGGCATAAATTTAACATCCAGGGGGATCTTCCTGGATAATTTAAAAATTAAAAAACTCCACAAAGGCAATAATAGTGTATTGATTCCAAATACGCTTGCGCTGAATACATCCTTAAATATCCCCCCTAATACGCTTAAAGGTATAGACCAACCCAATGGACAGGATAACGCAGATATTACCGCGCTAATCAATATCACATCTGGCTTTATGCCAAAGATTTTAAAATAATCAAGGACCGTAACCTGTATAATGCCAGCAATAATTACGACGCACAAAAAAAACATATTCCTCATTGTATAATCACAAGGACCTCTTCAATATTTGATAGATTAACAGCGGGTTTAATGACAGCATAACGGCTAAGCCCGGAAAATTCCTCGCCGATATCAATAATAGTTCCAATAAGCAAACCCTTAGGGTAATTATCTGTTAACCCCGAAGTTAAAACAGTATCTGAAACCTTGATATCAGAATCCTTAGACAAATACCTCATTATTAAAGAACTTCCCAGTGTGCCGCATACAAGCCCTTCCTGACGGCTCCGGCTAACTATACTAGAAACGCATAAATTAGGGTCATTAATAAGCATCACCCTGCTTGTGGCAGGAGTGACATCTATAATGCGTCCAACCAGACCAAGATAGTTAATAACTACAAACCCCCTCCTGATGCCGCTTGAAAGCCCCTTGTCAATAATTACCACTGAAGACCAACTATCAGCGGGCCTGCCTATTATACGGCTGGCGACTACACGATAAGGAGATTTTTGGGCAAGGTCAAATAAGGCCATCAAGCGCCTATTCTCAAGATAAATCTCACCAGCGGCATTAACTTTTTGTTTTAAAAAATCCACCTCTTTTTTGAGTCTCTCATTTTCTATAAAATTTTTATGATAAAAAATAAGCGCGCTGAATTCTCGTCTGATGGATGTAATCAAAGCAAGGGGGTATTTCAAGATATTTATTACGACTGGCCTTATAAATGGCGTGATTGTTGAAAAGAAAAGGATTGCCGAAATACAAACGGCAATATAAATTAACCTTTTATTTGTAGATTTAAACACATTTTATGAAATAAAGAATCAGGTGTGCATTTCAGACTTTATGGGAACGGTGACCTTCTTTAAATAACGTATCTCATTTAAAACCATACCAGTGCCGTTTGCTACGGCAGTCAAAGGGTCATCCGCAACATGCACAGGCAATCCAGTCTCTTCAGATATAAGTTTATCAAGACCTCTTAAAAGCGAACCTCCCCCAGCCATCACAATACCGTGTTCAATTAAATCCGCTGCCAATTCAGGGGGGGTGCGCTCTAAGGATATCTTGGCTGTTTCCACTATAGCCCGTAATGGTTCTTGCAGCGCCTCCCTTATTTCTTCTGAAGATATAGTTACAGTCTTTGGCAACCCTGCTACTAAATCCCTGCCTTTCACCTCCAGGGTCATTTCTTCCTCTAATGGATAGGCAGAACCTATCTTTATCTTAATATCCTCTGCTGTGCGCTCTCCAATCATCAAGTTATAAGTCTTCTTTAAATATTCAATGATTGCCTCATCCATTTCGTCTCCACCTATACGTATGGATTTAGAAAATACTATTCCAGCAAGAGAAATCACGGCAATCTCGGTTGTGCCTCCGCCAACATCAATAATCATATTGCCTACTGGCTCCTGTATAGGCAGCCCCACCCCTATTGCTGCGGCTACCGGTTCTTCAATCAAAAACACCTCTCTCGCCCCAGCCCGCTCTGCTGACTCTTTGACAGCGCGTTTTTCAACCTCGGTAATGCCAGAAGGTATTGCAATAACTATCCTTGGATTAAGTTGAAATCTACGCCGGCGCACATTCCTGATAAAATATCTCAACATCGCTTCTGTAATCTCAAAATCAGTAATGACCCCATCCTTCATCGGCCTAATGGCTATGATATTGCCAGGGGTGCGCCCAAGCATACGCTTGGCTTCGTTGCCAACTGCTAGAACCCTGGAAGTCCCTCTTTCTATAGCCACTACTGACGGTTCACGCACAACCACCCCTTCGCCTTTAACATAAACAAGGGTGCTTGCAGTACCAAGGTCAATACCTATATCATTTGAAAGCAAACCCTGAATATAATTAATTATGCTTTTTATAATTTTTTTAATCTTATCCATCGGGTTCTCCTTGGCAATTAGAATTAGATAAATTCTATCAGAGATTAAACCGTGTGTCAAATAAAAAGTTAAACCCAAAATATACAACTAAAAAGATGCGAGGAAATAGGATTAGATTTTGGAAAGTCACCTTTAGCGAAGTAAGAATACGTTTTATTGATAAAAATTACTCTATTAGAGTCTTCAATATTCTTAAAAATTCCGGGAATGATTTACTTATACAATCAATATCATCTATAAGGGTATTACCTTTAGCCTTTAAACCAGCCACCGCCAGACTCATTGCTGTACGATGGTCTCCGGCGCTTTCTACATTAGCGCCCCTAAGCCTTACAGGACCTTCTAATACAATGCTTTCAGATTTGGCTTTTTTTACAACCCTTATCTTAGCCCCCATTCTATTTAAACCTATAGACATAGATTTTATACGGTCTGTTTCCTTCACGCGAAGTTCATTAACTCCTTTAAATACGGTTTTACCGCGGGCACAGCAAGCAGCCACCATTAAAATCGGTATTTCATCTATTAAAAACGGTATCTCATCCCTTTCAACTATTGTCCCTTTTAATACAGCGCTCCTTACACTTATATCACCAACTGGTTCATATCCCTCGCCCCGTATACCGTTGCCAGTACAGCGTATATCAGCCCCCATTCTCCTTAAAACCTTAATTATACCTGTGCGGGATGGATTTAGGCTTACGTCTTTTATTAAAATTTCTGCATCTGGAATAATACTGGCTGCAACCATAAAAAAAGCAGCGGAAGAAATATCCCCTGGGATATAAATTCTTCCAGGAGAAATTAACTCCTTGCCGCCTTTTATAACTATATTATTCTGTGAAAGTTTTATGTCTGCTTTAAATAGATTCAACATTCGTTCAGTATGGTCGCGCGACTTAAGCGGTTCAATAATCTTGGTTACCCCCTGGGCATAAAGCCCTGCTAATAAAATCGCAGATTTTACCTGGGCTGAAGGCAAAGGCATCCTGTAGGTAATGGATTTGAGATTTCCACCATTAATTATAATGGGCGGATATTCTTCAACTTTTTCCTTTTTCCTTTTTACTTTTGCCTTTATATCCGCACCCATCATCCTTAACGGCTGGGTCACACGACCCATTGGCCTGTTACGAAGAGAACTACCCGCAGTAAGTTTGACTTCAAATTTCTGAGCGGCTAATAAACCCAGTAAAAGACGAAGGGTTGTGCCGGATTCACCGGTATAAATAGGCATTTTTGGCTTAGATAAACCGGATAAACCCTTGCCATATACACACGCTAATCCAGAATGGCTAAGGTCTATTTTGATACCTAAAAGTCTAAGTGCCCTAAGCGTGTATAAACAATCTTTATTGGATGGAAAATTCTCAATTATTGTTTTTCCCTGGGAAATAGCGCTGATAATGAGACAGCGGTGGGCTATGGACTTATCACCAGGAAGATTTATCTCTCCTTTAAATCTCCCTGGCGGTTTTATAAGAAAAGGCCTCATTTAGTCTTTAATACAACCTTATCGCCTTCATTAATATTATCTTTTATATCTGCTGATAAAAATCCTGCTGCAGACATAGAATCGTGGACCTTTTCTATCTTAATATCTCCGATAAAATTATCGTTATGGAGAACGGAAAACACCTGGCCTATGTTAACGCCATCTTTGCTCCCTAAATTTATAACTGCAAAATTGTAATCCTTATTTACCACCAGGACCTTCCCTTCTAAAGTACCCAATGAAAGTGCGCCTGTCTGCTCTAACCCTGATACTGTTTGGGGCGCGGCCTCCTGGGCTTGAATATCTGTAGCAGGCCCTTCTTGAATCTGCGCACCCTCTGGACTAACCACAATCTTGCCTAATTGAACACCTTCGGTTTTTCTTTCCCCTTCATATTTTGCCTGGAATTCCTCTATTTTTTTCTCTAACTCCGCCTTCTTACCTTCTATATCTTTAAGTCGTGCCTGAATATTCTTTAATTCAGCCTGCGCATCGCTAAGATTCTTTTCTAAATTTGACCTTAATTGTTTCTGTTGTTCTAATTCGGATTTTAGTTGCTCTATCTGCCCTAAGGCCTCAAGTTTAATATTTTTTTCCTGCTGTAGTTCGCTGGTTAATGTATCAATCTGGGCCTGGGCGTCTTGAAGTTTTGACTCTAACGTAGAAATCATTTTTTTAGATTCCTCTAATCTCATCTCAGTCATTTTCTGTTTAGAGTTTAAATCATCAAGTTGCCCCTGAAGGTCCAAGGTTTTTGCTCGCTCTTTTTGCAAGAGATAGAATGCCCCGCCAGCCAATAAAAGAGAAATTATAATTAATACGATCAAAATAAACATGCGCATCTTTACATTATCGGCCATCAATCCCTCCTGCTTAAAATTTTGATATTTTTTAACTCATTCTTTAGCTGCTAATCCACTGCAATCATTATTGTTAGTATAACAAATGGTGCGTAAAAATCAAGATATATTTTATAACGCCAGGATATTTATTTTTTAGAATTCTCTTTTTGTATTTTATCAATAAAATCCGTAAATTCAATGGGGATATTGCTGGAAAAACTCATTCTTTTTCCACTTCCTGGATGAGTAAATTCAATATATTTAGAGTGCAGCGCTAGGCGTTTAAACTCATTATTTTTACCATATTTTGTATCCCCTAAAATGGGGTGCCCTATAAACGCCAGATGGACCCTTAGTTGATGCGTCCTGCCTGTAAATGGCTCTAATTCCAAAAGACTAAAGCCGGATGTGCGTTTTAATGTCCTGTAATAGGTCTTGGCATACCTTAAATTTTTTCCAAAACCCACAGACATATTCTTCCTTTTATATGGATGTCTGCCAATAAACATCTCAATCACATCCTCATCAAATTCTACTCTCCCTTTTACAAGGGCAATGTATCTACGTTTAACAGTATGTTCGCTGAATTGCCTGGCAAGATTAAGGTGGGCAGCGTTATGCTTGGCAACAACCATAATGCCTGAGGCATCTTTATCTAACCGATGCACTATACCAGGCCTCTGCGGATTAACATCAGAAAGTTTTTTAACTCTGTGTAAAAGGGCATTAACCAATGTATGCGCATAATTACCAGGGGCAGGATGTACTACTAAGCCGGGTTGTTTATTAATAACCGCTACGTCATCGTCTTCATATATAATATCCAACGGTATATCCTCTTCCTCTAGAACCCCTTGTTTCCTATCCCCGATATTGAGTATTACCTCATCGTTTGGCTTTATTTTATGATGCGGTTTAACAGAACTATCATTATTTAATTTGACATTACCATCCAGAATAATTTTCTGGATATTACTCCTGGAAAGCCCAAGATTATTGGCTTTGGCAAAATCCATAATAAATAAATCAAGGCGTTTGCCATTATCTTGAACTGTTGCCCGGAAGGTGTATTCTTGCATAGTTAACGGGTTTAATCACGGATAAAGTTAGCGCGTTGGCGAGTTTGGTTGTTTTTTAATCAAAATGAGTTTTATCAAAGCAAAGATAAACAGAACTATGCTTAAAACCTGAAATAAGGTTAGGCCAAAAATAATATTAGGATTATCTGCCCTCCAGAATTCAATAAAAAATCTCTTAATTGCGTAAAGCAACAAATAAATAAAAAAAATCTCTCCTGGCTTATGCTGCCTTTCTTGCATTATTCTTAAAATAATAAAAATTAAAAGTAGGGATATTGAAGAATAAGCCTGGGTAGGAATAAGGATATGGCCATGCGATGCAAAAAAAATGCCAAACCTGGATATTTTCCCGAAGCAACAACCATTAAGGAGGCAACCAATCCTGCCTATTGCCTGGCCCAAGGCAACGTAGGGTATTACTAAATCCATCATCCTGTATAATGGCAGTTTTCTTCTTTTTAAATACCACACGCAGGCTATGCCAGACAATATCAATCCGCCAAACCATGCCAGGCCCCCTTTCTGTAGCATTATAATTTCCAGGGGGTTTCTTAAGTAATAGCCGATATTTTCTACAACGTAAAAAATACGTGCCCCAATAATCCCTGAAACAATTAATATAAAAGAAAAATTGTAGATTATCTCTGGATTAATATCCTGCCTCTTGGCCTCTTGGGCAGCCAATGTAGAACTGATGATAAATGCAGTAGCCAACATTAAACCGTAGGAGTAAATATTAAAAGCGCCTATTGAACATATAATTGGATGCATATATATAACCCCTAAATTTCTACTAGATATAAATCCCAATATTACCAATAAATACCAATAAATACCAAACAAGGATGGGGTATCGTTTGGGATTTGTCAGTATTTGGAATTTCATCCTGCTGGTTTTGTTCTTAATATTGTGTAAGCCAGTAGTATTGCGCCCACTGTTATGGAGGTGTCAGCGATATTAAATACCGGCCAGATGCGTAAATCTATAAAATCAATAACATATCCAAAAACAACCCTGTCTGTCAGATTTCCCAATGCCCCTGATAATATAAGACTTAAAGAGAAACGGCGAAGAAAAGGAACTCTTTGCTTGTTTCTACTTAAGTGAAGATAAATCAAAATTATAGACGCCAGGGATGTAAGGATAAATAAAACAACCTGACCTTTAAAAATTCCGAAAGCCGCACCGCGATTATAAACAAGCGTAAGATAAAGAATATGCGGGATTATAGGTATTGATTGACCTGATGAAAGGTTATTTCTGACAAGGAATTTGGAAAACTGGTCTAATAAAAAAATGAGTGAGGCATTGGCAAAAACCATTAAAAAGATAGTTTTATCTCTTTTCTCTTTTCTGCTGACACTTGACGCAAAGACGGGCGTAAGGAACCGCCCTTAGTCTAACCTTGGTAATAAGACCTTTACAATCCTCACATATCCCGAAGGACCCCTCGTCTATTTTTTTCAAGGCATCGTCCAATTCGTATAATATATCCCTTTCATTGGAGGCAAGTCCCAGGGAAAATTCTCTGTCATAGGTGTCGGTAGCGATATCTGCCATATGATATGTATATCCAGATATATCTCCAGATGCCTCCTTTTGGGACTTCTTCAAGGTATCTTCAGAAATATGCTGGATATCCTGAATAATCTCTTCTTTTCTCTTTAAAATTATTTTTTTAAACTCTGCTAATTCCTTTTTATTAAATTTCTTTTTCACTCAACTTCTCCTTTTATAACACTTAAGCATTTATGGCAAATTAACGGATGCGCCTTATCGCTACCTACTGAAGTAGAATAATTCCAACACCGAGCACATTTGCTGCCGCCTGCCTTTACAACTTCTATCGCGATATCCGGACAACTGCTTGCAGGCACTACAGAGGAATCAAAAACATCCTTAAAGACAACGTTTACACAAGATACCTTAAAAACCTCAGACAGTTCATCTTTTAAACTTTCTAAATATTTATAACGAATTTCGCTGTTTGTCAATAGATTTATTTCTGCATCAAAGGAACTCCCAATCAATCCTGCGCCCCTTTTTTCTTCCAGCGCCTTGGCTACGTCGGGAATAACAGATATCAGGTCTAAAAAATAATCTAAGTCCTTATCCCCTCCAATAGAAAGAAAGTTTTGAATATCACTGTCTTTAGGTTTTGGCCAATCTAAAAGATGGACGCTTTCTACGGCATTATTAGCCTGCCCTTTAGGCATATATTGCCAGGCCTCTTCCGCTGTAAAAGACATAAGCGGCGCAATCACGCGCAATAAAATATTTAAGGTCTCGTATATAACCCACTGTGCAGCGCGTCTTTCCGGGGAACCAGGGGCATATGTATAAAGCCTTCCTTTAATCATATCCAGATAATACATTGAAAGGTCTACATTGCAAAAATCATAGATAGATTTATATGCCTTATAAAAGCAAAAATTTTCATATGCGTTAGTGACATCATCTAATAAACCTTTTATCTTAAGGGCAATCCATTTATCTATCTTTCGTAAACCTGTCTTACTTACTTTATCTCTATCTGGATTAAAATCATACAGGTTACTTAAGATGAATCTTATTGTATTTCTGATCTTTCTGTAGGATTCAGAAAGACGTTTAAGTATCTCTGGCGAAATACGTATATCTTCATTATAATCGCTTGCAGCCACCCAAAGCCGCAGCACATCTGCCCCAAAATCTTTAATTATATCCTGCGGGGAAATAACATTTCCTAATGACTTGGACATCTTTCTGCCTTCTCCGTCAACCACAAAGCCGTGGGTCAATACCGCCTTAAAAGGCGGCTTACCGTCGATACAGATGCCTGGTATAAGCGAAGCCTGAAACCACCCGCGATGCTGGTCAGAGCCTTCTAAGTATAAGGCGCAAGGAACACCCCCTAACTCCTGCCTCTTCTTTAATACAGCCTGATGGCTAACCCCTGAATCAAACCAGACATCCAGGATATCCAATCCCTTGGAAAAACCTGCATTTTTACAATTTGGACATTTAAATCCCTCTGGAATAAAATCCTCTATTGGGTGGATAAACCAGCAATCCGAACCTTCCCTGGCTACTAATTTGATAAAATTATCAATAACCTTTACATCTAAAATCTCCTTGCGGCAATTATCGCAGACCACTGCTGGAATTGGAACCCCCCAGTAACGTTGCCTGGAAAGACACCAGTCCGGACGCAACTCTACCATTGACGAAATCCTCTCTTTGCCGCTAGAAGGGATAAATTCAATCTCTTTATCTATAGCAGCCAGGATTCTTCTTCTTAATTCTCTTTCATCTATTCTTAAAAACCACTGTTCTGTAGCCCTGAAGATTACAGGTTTCTTACAACGCCAACAATGCGGATAGGAATGTTGCAGTTGCCCGCTAAAAAGCAATGCCCCTAAATTGCGCAACTTCTCCAAGATTGTCTTATTTGCGTCATAAACATTTAACCCTGCGAATTCTCCAGTAGTTTCATCAAAATTGCCTTTGTTATCTACAGGCATAATTATATCTAAATTATATTTTATGCCTGCTAAATAATCTTCAGCGCCATGCCCCGGCGCAATATGCACCAGACCCGTCCCTTCTTCTTTGGAGACGTAATCAGCCAGAATTAAACGCCCCTTTCGTATCCCAAAGGGATGCCCATATGTTAATCCATCTAAATCCCTGCCCTGGATTTCCTTTATTAATTCGTGTCTGTTAAGATTGATATGCGCTAAAACAGTCTCTAACAAATCACTTGCTATAATTAAATTTCCCTGTTCTGTTTTAATGTAGGCGTATTTTAACTCAGGATGCGCCGCTACCGCCACGTTTCCCAATAATGTCCAGGGCGTCGTAGTCCATATAACAAAATAACTATCTTTTAAAAAATCCTTATTGGGTTCAATCTTAAACTTTACGTATATGGAAGGCGAAGTATGGTCTTCATATTCCACCTCTGCCTCGGCTAAGGCTGTCTCGCAATTAAAACACCAGTTCACAGGTTTTAAGCCCCTGTAAATATAGCCTTGCTTAACTAAGTTACTAAACGAGGCGACTATTCCTTCTTCATAATCTGCATTTAAAGTAAGATAAGGATTTTCCCAATCCCCAAACACCCCTAAACGTTTAAATTGCTCCTTTTGAATTGTTACATATTTAAGGGCATAGGTATACGCCTTTTTGCGAAACTCTAACTGGCTAATCTGGTATTTATTTATTTTTAGTTCCTTAAATAACTGATGTTCAACCGGCAGGCCATGGCAATCCCATCCTGGGACATAAGGCGAGTCATAACCGCACATATTTTTATATTTTATCACTATATCCTTTAAGGTTTTATTTAATGCGTGCCCTATGTGGATATCGCCATTGGCGTAAGGCGGGCCGTCGTGCAGGACGTATTTTGGTTTTCCGGATGACTTTTGACGGATAAGACGGTATATGTCTTTTTTCCGCCAAAACTCTAAGATTTCGGGTTCCTTTTTGGGCAAATCCGCCTTCATAGGAAAGGCGGTGCGCGGAAGATTTAAAGTATTTTTGTAATCCATAAATGGTCTATGGTCTATGGTCAAACGCCTATACTATCGACTATAGACTATTGACCATCGACCCTATACTGACTATTTTTATTTAATATATTTCCCGATAATAATGCCCAAATCTTTTTTTGTCTTATCTGGAATAAGTTTCTTATCTGTAATAATTGCGTATTTAAGAGATTCTGGGCAATTGCATTGTCTCTTAGAAGGCAGATTTTTTATAACCTCTGATATTATCCTCTTGGCGTTAAGGATATTCTTTGATAAGTTCTCAATTACCATATCTATGCTAACTGTTTCCTGCTGCGGATGCCAGCAGTCATAATCAGTAACAGCGGCTAAAGTAGCATAACAGATTTCTGCTTCGCGTGCAAGTTTTGCCTCAGGGAGATTAGTCATACCAATAACATCCATGCCCCATTTCCTATAAAGCCTTGACTCTGCCAGGGTAGAAAAAGCAGGCCCTTCCATATTAATATAAGTCCCTGCCTTGTGTATGTTCAATTTTAAATTCCTGCCGCTTTCATATATAACCTTACTGAGTTCAGGGCATACAGGATTTGCAAAGGCAATATGGGCTACAATGCCTTTATCAAAAAAAGTCATCTCCCGGCCGTGATTGGTGCGGTCAACAAACTGGTCAACTACAACAAAATCCCTTGGCTTAAATTTCTCTTTTAGACTGCCGCATGCAGTAACTGAAATAATCCTTTCTACGCCCAATTTTTTCATGCCGTATATATTAGCCCTATAATTTATCTCGCTCGGAGATAACCTGTGACCTACACCGTGACGTGGCAGAAAGACTACCTCACTACCCTCCAAATAACCTACCATAAATTTATCTGAAGGTTTGCCAAAAGGAGTGGTAACCGTAATTGCTTTTAAGTCTCTTATGCCTTCAATTTTATATAATCCGCTGCCGCCAATAATGCCTATGCGCCCCATAGTTACTCCTTTCTAGAAAGTTCTTCTGCGCGTTTTTTTGCAGCCCTAACAGCCTCTTCTAAAGTTCCACCTGCCTCCAAAACCTTTAAAGCTGCTTCGGTAGTTCCTCCTTTAGAGGCCACTTGCTTTTTTAACTCTGAAGGCGTAAGCCCTGTTTTCTTAAGAAACTCAAAGGTACCCAAATAAGTACCAGTGGCTAAAATCGCCGCCTCTGTTTCGCTAAAGCCGATTGCCTCTGCGGCACGCTGGAAATTATGTAAAAACTTTTTCATATCTGCGGCAGATTCCAAATAGTAACAGACATAAGCCGGCCCGCTTCCTGAAACCGCCGTAGCAGCATCCAACATATTTTCTCCTATAATTAAAGTGTCCCCGACTTTTTTAAACAGGCGCTGTACGAATTCTAAGTCTTCATTGGATGCGGACTTTCCTCTGCATAAAGTAGACATACCTTTACCAACCCTTGCAGGAAGATTTGGCATAACCCTGATTACCCTGGCCTCTTTTAATATCTTTTCTATATAGGTAGTAGTAATTCCCGCTGCGATGGAAATAATAAGCCTACCTTTTGTAAAATCCTTTATTTCCTGTAGTACACTGTCAAAATCCTGCGGCTTCACCGCTAAAATAACAACCTCGCTGCCTTTAACTAACTCCTGGATATTTTTTGCAACCTTAATACCGCTTAAGTTATTAGTTTTATTTTTATCTCTATCAAATACTGTAACCTTGTATTCTCGCTTAATCTTATCGGCTATTGCCGAACCCATATTGCCAAATCCTATAATGCCTATCTGCTTCTGACGCATCTTACAATCCAGTCGTATCCTGTATAGCAGGGACAGTCCCCTTCGGGGACAGTCCCTGCTACAGTTATCCCTCAAATATAGCCCTTCCTAACCGAATCATAGTAGCGCCTTCTTCTATCGCTACCTCAAAATCATTAGTCATCCCCATAGATAAAATATTTAGTTCGTATGGAATAGTTTTTATATTATGGGCTGTTTCTTTGAGTTCCCGAAGCAACCTAAAATAAGGCCGCGCCTTTTCTGCATCATCTACTAAAGGTGCAATAGTCATTAATCCTTTAATGCACAGATTTTTTAATTTTGCCATCTCCTGTATAACTGATAAGACCTGATTTACACTTAAACCGAACTTACCTGGCTCCTTAGCAGTATTTACCTGAATAAGGACATCCTGGACCTTGCCAATCTTGGCTGCCTGTTTATCAATCTCCTGAGCAAGGTGTAGGGTATCTACTGAATGAATCAAATCAAAAATCCTAACAGCATCTTTTACCTTGTTAGTCTGAAGATGCCCAACCATATGCCATCTTATAGGTGTTAGGTGCTGGCTGTTAGGTGTTAGATGCCGAAATTTTAAAAGAGCCTCCTGAACCCTGTTTTCGCCGATATCCGTTAAACCTGCTACCAATGCTTGTTTTATTTGCTCTACCGTCCTATCCTTGCTTACACAAACAATGGTTATCTCAGCGGGATTGCGTCCTGCCCTAACACAAGATGCGACAATCCGCTCTTTTACCTTTGCAATATTATCATTAATCATTATACTTCCTAAAGAACTAATATATTATACACAATAAAATCTCCTGGTCAACTCCAATAACCACTAGGAATTGTGATTAAACTTGCTAACTCGTTAACTCGTTAACTCGCTAACTTTCTTTACTTTTGCGTTTTGCCTTTTGTGTTTTGAGTTATCTAAGGTGTCTGTGGATTATAATCACGGATTTAACGGATTTTTAAACGGATTACCACGGATTGTCTTATGCAAATCAGTGTAAATCCGTGTGGCTTTTTAATCCGTTTAATCCGTGTTTCTTTTAATCCGTGTTAATCCGTGATTAAACTCGCTAACTCGTTAACTCGCAAACTCGCCAACTTTCTTTAGTTTTGCCTTTTGCGTTTTGCGTTATCTAAGGTGCCTGTGTATTATAATCACGGATTTAACGGATTTTTAAACGGATTACCACGGATTGCCTTATCTAAATCCGTTTAATCCGTGTATCTTTTAATCCGTGTTAATCCGTGATTAAACTCGCTAACTTTACTCCCTTTGAGAGACCGCTAAAAATACTCCTGATACGCTTCCTTAACTCTATTGAATATCCTTATAAATAAATTGGGAGGGGGCTGATAATTAGGTAAGACCTGGGGTCGCTCTTTTTTTAATGCCTGAGATGCCATTCCTAATACGGTAAGATAAGTCAGGTATTTCTGTCCCTTAAGGACATCGTTATTTACCAAAGAAGTTAAATCGGGGTTTAGAATCCTGCCTAACCCTACAGGAACCCCAAGGGTATTTTCCAATGTCTCAAGAAATCCCTCTAATAATGCTGTCCTTCCTGTAGTTATAAAATTATCCACTTCGTTTATAGTAATTATCTTGTCTACAGCGTCTTTTATAGCGATGCATAGTTCATTTGTCTTAGCGGTTATAATCTCGCATATTAGTTTTTGCTTTATGGGCTTATATACATTGTTCTTCTTTATTAAAATTTCCTTATTTTCTTCTATCTGGTGAAAATCCCCGGCATGGGCATGCGATATCTTGACATCCTCTGCCAAATCAAAAGGAATCTGTAATTCCTCGCAAAGCCCTTTTGTTAAGTCTTCACCTCCTATTGGCAAAACCGAAATATCCCTTAAAGAGCCGTCCTTAAACAACAAAAGTTCGGTTATATCGCTACCAATATCGCAAAGGATAGTAACACCCTTATTGCCTTCTTTATTGAATACAGCGACACTTGTGGCTATGCCTGAAAAAAATATGTCTTTTATATCGTATCCTGCCTGATTTACGGCGCGGACAAGACTCTGTATAGAAGAAAGTTTCCCGCATACCAGATATAAATCCACTTCCAGTTTATGGCTGTATAGCCCCAATGGATTGGCAATGTTGTCTTTAGAGTCTATAGCGTAACTAAAAGGTATCTGATGTATGATTTCTTCTTCAAGCCTGGAACCCAATATGCGCGCCTGCTCATTCACATTCTTTATATCATACTGGGTAATAACCTTATTGCCCCTTTCAGCCAAGGGGAGTATTGCACGGGAATGCCTTGTAATTATATCCTGGCCTGAAATATTAACGTATATAAATTTGATATTTATGCCAGAGAGGTTTCTTAATTTCTTCAAAAGACCTGTTATTGCCTCAACCGTATCAAACGAATTTAAAATTGCCCCCCTTTTTATGCCTTGCGAAGGCGCTGTCTCAAAAAATACTTCAACTATGCGGTGCTTTTTAATTCTGGCAACGCAAGCAGAAATCTTACTGGAACCAATATCAAGGGCGCATATATAATTATCTCTGAACATCTTTGTCTTTTAGTTTAATAGTCGGCTCTTTAAATCTTAAATCCACATATTTTATATTATATCTGTCTGCTGTCAACTGATTAAGCAGGTTACCTAAAATATTAATTTTGCCTTTTATATCCTCCCCGCCAAGCCTGACCTCAATAACCCCGTATTCCTTCTTGCCGAGGGCGTCCTTTACAGGCAGTGCCATAAAAAAAGATGCGTTAGAAATGCTGGATACATCTATTTTTTTAATCTCGCAATTTTTAAAAACGCTGTTTGCATTAATTTCATTAATAATCTCTAATGCCAATTCCAATTCCCTTATGTTATATCTATTGCCTGGTTTTGGGCCAAAAATCTTAGTCTCAAGACCAACGATAAGCGGCAGGGTAGGTATATCTTCCTGCGAAGGCAGATTGAATAAAAAAGAATCCTTATCTACATAGAAATAACGATACAGGCTTACGCAGGCAATGGGCTTGCGTTTTACAAAATCCACAAATATGCGATTGGGCAAAACCCTGATTAATCTAATCCTGCTATACAGGGGAAACAAATCCGACAGATATCTTGATTGTTTTGCTAAATCCACTGAAAATATATTGCGGCCCTTTAAATACGATAAATCAATTTTGCAATCCCCGGCGCATAGTATCTCTTCTATATTAAAAAAATTTGCTTTTTTAAATGTTGCGCTTAAATATATAAAAACCGGTATCGCAAAAGCAATGACTATTGTTATAATAACAATCTGTTTAACAGGCAACCTTATCCTTTGCTTTTTCATATGCTAATTCTATTAACTTAATGCATAATTGAACAAATCCTATACCGGCAACCTTTGCCGCCTTAGGCAGGAGGCTGGTCTGTGTAAGCCCTGGTATTGTATTTACCTCCAAAATAAAAGGGATGCCATCGTCTCTAAGAATTATATCTACCCGCGAACAACCCCAGCACCCTAAAACCCTATGTGCCATTAAGGCATAACTCTGTATTTTTTTAGCAATCCTTTCTTCCAGAACTGCCGGGACAATGTAGTCTGTCATACCAACCTGATACTTAGCCTCATAATCAAAGAATCTTTTTTTCGGGACTATCTCTATTACAGCAAGAGGCTTATCATCCAATATCCCAACCGTCATCTCTCTTCCCTTTATATATTCTTCTACAATTATCCTGGCATCAAACCCGAAAGCCAAATCTATCGCCTTCTCCAATTCATCCTTGTTATCCACTATAGACAACCCGATGCTTGAGCCGTGTGTAGCAGGCTTAACAACCAATGGAAAATCAAACCCGCTGGTAAGCCTCCAATTTGGATTATAGGAAGATGCCTCAAGGACCTTATACCTTGGCACAGTAAGACCCTCAGTTACAAAAATATGACGCGAAGATATCTTATCCATAGCAAGCCTGCTGGCAAATACCCCGGAGCCTGTATATGGAAGATTCAGGTTATCCAGAATCTCCTGTATCTGACCATCTTCTCCAAAATGGCCGTGCAGTGCAATAAAGGCGCAGTCTATCTGCATAGACTTTATTAATTGTATATTCTCTGCTATGTTCTCTGTAGTTATATCAATTCCCAATACATCAAGGCCTGCCTGTTTTAAGGCCTCGCAGACTGCCCTGCCTGACTTTAGGGAAATCTCCCTTTCCGTGGAAATCCCGCCCATAAGAACCCCGATTCTACCGAATTCCGAAGGCTTATGACGGTGTACGGTGTAAGGAGTACTGTTAACGGGGAACGGTTTGTTAGATATTATCTCCATATTTTTACCTCTGGTATAAGTGTTATGTTAAATTTATTTTTTACCACTTTTTTAATTATTGCTATTAACTTCAAAACATCCCTTGCCTTTGCCTTACCCTTATTTAATATAAAATTGGCGTGTTTTTCCGAGACATAGGCGTCTCCCACCCTTGCGCCTTTTAAACCACACATCTCAATTAATTTTCCTGCGGAATAGCCATTAGGATTTTTAAAGATACAACCGGCGGATGGCCAGGATAAGTCCTGGGTATATCTACGATAAGATATGTATTCCTTAATAGTGTCGTTGATTTTGTCTTTATCCTTTGGAAATAATTTAAGACAGGCATTCAGGATTATATACTTTTTTAAACTGGAATTTCTGTATTCAAATTTAATATCCCTTTTATTTAACACTAAGGCCTTTCCATTTCTATCCATTACAGTAACAGACTCTACCAGATCACCTATCGCAGTCCTTGATTTTGCTACGCCTGCGTTCATTATTAATGCCCCGCCCAAAGTGCCAGGGATGCCTATAAGAAATTCAAGGCCTGACAAGCCATAATCCCTTGACGCCCTGACAGCATCTTTAAGAAAAATACCTGCCCCGATTTCCAGGCAATTTCCTCTAAAGGACATTTTTTTAAAATACGGTGCGCCAAGATGCAATACCGCTGCGTCAACGCCCTCGTCGCTTACCAGGATATTGCTACCGCCGCCGATTACAAAAAATGGGATTTTATATTTTTTCAACAAAACAAGGGTTGTCTTTAAAGATGCTGCATCTCTTGGCTCAATAAAAAATTTTGCCCTGCCGCCAATTTTAAAAGTCGTGTGCTTGCTTAACGGCTCACCCGGGTTAATCTTACCTTCTAAGTCTTTCCACCAGTTCATCGCAGGTCTTTGCAATATCCCCCGCGCCAAGGGTAACTACTATATCATTTGGTTTTATGATTCTAAGTATATGGTTTACAATTTCTGCCTTTGGCAAAAGGCGTATTTGTTTTTCAGGTAGATACTCTTTCATCTTATCGTATAAACATGCGGCGCTAACACCTTCTATAGGCGGTTCGCTGGCTGGGTATATATCTGTAATAATCACGTAGTCAGCGGAATCAAAAGAAAAGGCAAATTCATTCATAAGAAGTTTTGTGCGCGTATACCTGTGCGGCTGAAATACGGCGATTAACCTGTCAGATTTTAAGTTTTTTATGGCTGATAACGTTGCCTTTATCTCAGTTGGGTGATGCGCATAATCATCAAATACAAGACAGTCTTTAGATTTAAATTTCATCTCTATCCTGCGCCCTGCGCCCTTATACCCGGAGATTGCCCTTTTTATAACCTCTATATCAATACCCAACTCTATGCCTAATGCAATTACCGAAAGGGCGTTGGATATGTTATGCCTGCCTCCTAAAGGAAGAGAAAACCTTGCGATAAATTTATCTTTATATAGGCAATCAAACTCAGAGGCAAGGCCTGAAATCTTTATATCTTCAGGGTGTACCGAGGAGGCATCGCTTAAGCCGAAGGATATCAGCCTGCCCTTGTATTTCTCTGCCAGTGTTATTAAATTTTTATCATCTCCGCAAATAAACAGGCATCCGCCATTAATCGTGCGATTCATAAAATCTCCAAAGGCCCTGATTTCGTTATCAAAATCTCCGTAGTAATCAAGATGCTCGCGGTCAACATTTGTAATTATGGAGTATTTAGGGGTATAGTATAAAAATGAACCGTCGGACTCATCTGCCTCTGCTACAAAAAAATCACTATCTCCTATGCGGGCGTTGGTATCTATGTTTCTCAAAACGCCTCCAACGGCTACTGTTGGGGAAAACCCCGCCTCTAACAAAAGATACGATGCTAGAGAAGCAGTTGTGGTCTTTCCATGGCTGCCTGTTACAGTAATAACGTTCTTGCCTTGCATAAGCGTAGCCAGGGCCTGGCCGCGCTTCATTACAACTATCCCCTCTTGCCTGGCCTTGCTAAGTTCTGGATTATCTTCTTTTATAGCCGAAGAATAAATTACCAAATCAGCGCCTTGAATATTTCTGGCGTTATGGCCTATATAAATACTTGCGCCCATCTGCCTTAGTTCTTCTGTGATTTTATTTTCCTTTAAATCCGAACCGCTTACCTTTACCCCCCTTAATAGATATATCCGCGCGATACCGCTCATACCAATACCGCCTATGCCTATAAAATGTATATGTCTTGGATTCATTTTAAATAATGTAACCAAGATTCATTTAACTCCTGTATATCTTTAAATGGATACGCCGAGGCAAGGGCCTTAGAAAAATCTTTCTTATCCCTTAGTTGCTGACAGAAGTATATAAAACTATCCTGCCCGAATTTCTTTATCAGAAAATCCACCATACTAACCGACTCAGCATAAAAAAGGTTAACCTTATTAGTGTCAGTTATCGTATGCGGATTAATATTTGATAGGGAATCTAAGCCAATAAACTCCCCTTTTTTAATTGCATCTTTTACAATTTTATCTGCCGTTGAATTCCTTAAGTCCTGCTGGTATGAAGCAGCCCCCTCATCCAGCCATAGCGGTATGGCGTTATTATCAAAACCCACAAATTCTCTAAAAATTATATGCCCCATTTCATGGGGCAGGACTGTTTCAAAGAACCCCTTGGCAAAAGGAAAGGTGTGTATTATCTTGTCTTTAATATTGGCGCACCCACCTGACCAGGAGGGCTGGCCTGTATTAGCACAATAATCCTGGGCATCGTCATAAATGTAAATCCTGGCGCGGTTATCCCAAAGCCAAAAATTATATCTACGGAATCCTAAATTATCGGCTATCTCATTATAGTAATTCTCGGCATTATCTATGACTTTCTGAATAAAAGACTCAGGGGCGTTTTTAAAATATACTATAAAGTGCGTCCCCTTTGATATATTCCATTTATCCTGGGCCGCTATAAGAGAAAAACTGCATAAAAATATAAATAGGGATAGCACAAGGCATCTTCTCATAATTAATTTTTTAATGAAATAAAACAACCGCCTCCTTGACCAATGCATCTTTAGCATTAGATTCAAAAAAACTGCCATAGGCCAAGCGCATCTTAGCCATACATTGCGGGTTATCCCTAAAATATTCTATATTTTTTTTAAGAACCCCTGAATCCAGTTCTTCATCTCTTATAACCAGGGCAGCGCCCTTTTCTTCCAAAACCTTAGCATTTGCCATCTGATGCCCATAGGCATAAGGATATGGGATAATTATTGCAGGCAAGGCAAAAGATATCAATTCTGCTATTGTGGTCGCTCCACAGCGGCATATAGCAAGGTCTGCTACGCTGTAGGCGTACTGCATAGGATACAAAAAATCAAATAGTTTCACGTCTATATCTAACTCCTTGTATCTATTGGCTAATTTTTCGTAGTCATAGACTCCGGTTATATGGATAAACTGCAGGGTTGCCTTATTGGATAACTTAGAGACAGCATCAATAACCGCCATATTAATCTTATGGCTACCCTGGCTACCGCCCATAATCAATATTGTAAACTTAGACTCTTTTAACCCGAAGAATTCTAAGGCTGTCTTCTTATCTATCCTCGTCAATTCTGGCCGTATCGGGTTTCCTGTAAATACCACCTTATTTCTATACCTGCCGAAATATCCTTCGCTTGCCTTAAAAGAAATTGCAATCCTGTCTGAAAATCTTGCCAAAAACATATTTGCCCTGCCAGGGATAACGTTTTGTTCGTGTATCAATATATTTATCCTGAATAGCCAAGCCAAAATGACTATCGGGATACAGCTTAGGCTGCCAAACGCCACCACAACATCAGGCCGAAAATCTAACAGGATAAATAAACTTTCTAAAGAACACCTCAAGATATTAAAAACACCTATGATATTTTTAAAATCCAAACCCGCCCTGAACGAAGATACGCAGATATAACGGACCTTAAACTTAGAATTTTTAACAGGAATTATTATACTTCTTTTTGGCAAAATTAAAAGCGCTTCTATATCTTTATATTTTTCACATAAGGCATCTATAAATGCTAAGGCTGGAAATACATGGCCGCCGCTTTTTCCGGTTGCAACAAGAATCTTCATTTTTTAAGGGTATTCTCCTGTGCGGGCTATATTCATAAGTATGCCAACGCTAACCATATCAAATATAAAAGATGAACCGCCGTAACTGATAAAAGGCAAGGGCAGACCCTTTGTCGGTAGAATCCCGCAGGAAACGCCGATATTTACTGCTGCCTTAAAACAAATCATAGTTGTAAGGCCTAAACTTAAAAAATGGCCAAATTTATCAGTCGCATTTTTAATAATCTTAAGCGCCTGCTGTATAAAAAGCATAAACAAAAGTATCACGCATAAAGTCCCTACAAGGCCCAGTTCCTCTCCGATTATTGAAAAAATAAAATCAGTATGCGCTGCAGGCAGATAAAATAATTTCTGCCTTGAATGCCCAAGCCCAACGCCAAATATACCTCCAGACCCCAGGGCAAGTTGCGACTGAATAATCTGAAATCCGCTACCCTTAGGGTCAAGCCAGGGGTTAAGAAATGCCAGTATCCGCATCTTCCTATAAGGGACACTGAATATCAATATGCAAAGCAATGGGATGCTTATTAATATTAAAGATAAGATGTAAGAAACCCTGACACCGCTAGAAAAGAGCATAATAAATACCACCGCACCTAACGACACTGCTGTCCCTAAGTCAGGCTGGGCTAATATGCACAAAACAGTAAAACCTAAAACCAATATAGGCGGCAAAAATCCCCTCCATAAAGAAAGAATATCTTTATTCTTACGGGCTATAAAATCTGCTATATAAATTATTAAAGCCAGGTTTGCAAACTCAGAGGGCTGAAAACTTATAAACTTAAACCTAAACCATCTTCTGGCGCCTGCCACTTCTCTTCCTATGCCAGGTATCAAAACCAAGAGCAATAAAAATAGCGATATAGCCAAGGTTGGTTTAGCATACCTCTGCAACAATTTATAATCAAGGCACATCACCAAAAACATAAGTAGCTCACCAATCAACACAAAGATTATATGTCTCTTTAAGAAAAAGGCGCTGTCGTTGTATCTCTCCCAGGCATAAATACTTGAGGCGCTATAAATCATCACTATCCCGATACATATCAGAACAATAGTGATAGTAAATAAGTTTATCCTTGTATCGCGAATCATCAGGAAACTCTTTCTGGTTTAGATATCTATATTTCTTTTTTTAGCCAAATCATAAACAATTTTTTTAAAGATATCCCCCCGATCTTCGTAGTCTTTAAACATATCAAAACTTGAGCACATAGGAGAAAGCAAGACACAATCCCCTCGCTGCGCCTTTTTAAAGGCTAAATTAACCGCTTCTTCAAGGGTATCTACTTTATCAAACTCAATAACGCTGCCTAAGGTAGAGGCAATCCTTCCGGCAGCCTCCCCTATTAAAATAAGATTTTTTACTTTATTGCGTGCCAGATGAGCAATTACTCCGTAATCTATACCTTTGTCTTTCCCACCGGCGATTAAAATTGCCCTGCCGCTTATATTCTCCAATGCCCATGCCGTTGCCTCGGCAGTAGTCGCCTTGGAATCATTTATAAATTTTACATTTTCTATCTCCCCTACGTATTCCATCCTGTGTGGGATACCCTTAAATTCTCTAAGCACCTTTAAAGACAATCCTTCATCTATCCCTAATATGCGGCTTACGGCTAATACAGCAGCCTGGTTAGGATTTAAAGACTCTGTTTTTTTAAAATATGCTACTACTGAGTTTGCCTCTTTTGCTAATTCTCTTACAATAGGGTCATCTTCATTTAAAATAAGATAGTCATTCCTATCCTGATTCATAAATATACGCTTCTTGGCATTCAGGTATTCCTGCATATCCTTATGCCTGTCTAAATGATTACGGCTGAAATTCAAGATAACCGCAACCTTTGCCTTAAACCTCTGGATCCTTTCTAATTGAAATGAACTTACCTCTAAAGAGACGAAATCAGTCTCTTTCATCTTATCCAACTCTGCGCAAAACGGATTTCCGATATTGCCGCATACAAATACATTTCTTTTGGCAGCCTCCAATACCTTAGCAATCAAGGTAGTTACTGTAGTCTTTCCATTTGAGCCAGTAATGGCAATGATAGTAGCCGGACACAATATCCACCCTACCTCTATCTCGCTTATTATGGGTATCTTAAGTCTCTGTGCAAGAAGGACAGGTTCGCTTGTGTTATTAACACCCGGGGAAACGACAATAAGGTCTCTACCTTGAATAAAATCCGGGGAGTGTCTGCCTAACTCAAATTTTATTTCTTTTGATTTTAATTTTGCGGCATTTAGGCGCGTAACTGCGTTATCCTGAATATCCGTTACGCTTACCTTTGCGCCTATGCTATAAAGTAGATTGGCGCAGGATAAACCTGAACGGGCAAGACCAACCACAGTAACATTTTTATTTCTAAAATAATCTGTATTGCGCATAAATATATTTTATAAATCCATCCTGAAGAAATCCCAATATTACCAATTTATTATCTTATCTTAAGCGTTACGAGTGTAAGGAGCGCCAATAGACTTGCCACAATCCAAAATCTTACAATCACCTTGCTTTCTGCCAAACCAAGAAACTGAAAATGATGATGTAAGGGCGCAATCTTAAAGATTCTTCTTTTTCTCAGACGAAAAGACCCTACCTGCAAAATCACAGATAGCGCCTCTACCACGAATATTCCTCCTACAATGACCAAAAGCAACTCTTTCTTTATCAATAACGCAACTATCCCTAAGGCGCCGCCCAGTGCAAGAGAACCAACATCTCCCATAAAAATAGATGCAGGATAGCAATTAAACCATAAAAAACCCAGGCCAGCGCCCAGTATGCTAGCGCAAAATATAGCCAACTCTCCAGCCCCTTTAACATAAGGGATAAGCAGATAATCGCTGAATTTCACATTGCCTGTTACATAACTTAAAACGCTAAATGTAAGGGCAACCATAATTACGCTGCCTATGGCAAGCCCGTCTAAACCATCTGTAAGATTAACAGCGTTAGAAGAACCGGCAATTACCAAAATGACGAAGAGGACATAAAAAACACCTGCGTCTAAAAAGACATCTTTAAAAAATGGAATGCTAATTTTTGTATTATATGGAGGGCTTAAAAAAAGAATAAGTCCTATAATAAGTCCTAAGACAATCTGACTTGTAAGTTTTGCTGTTACAGTAAGCCCCTTTGATTTTTTCCTTACCTGTTTTATATAATCGTCAATAAATCCCGTTACCCCAAGCCAGACAGTGCTAAACAGGGATAGTATTATGTATTTATTAAAAACCTCTGCCCATAGCAGGGTTGATAATATGACCGCTGATAATATTAACAAACCGCCCATAGTAGGGGTATCCTGTTTGCTGCTATGGAGTTCGTATAACTTAGCGCTATCTTCCTTTCTTACATTTTCTCCTATCTTAAAACGCCTCAATGCCTTTATCATTGGCGGACCAAAAATAAGGCTCAAAATAAAAGCAGTAAGGGCTGCCATTGCCCCGCGGAATGTAATATATCGGAAAATATTAAAAAAGGAAATTGTTTCGTGAAGGGGATATAGTAAATAATATAACATATAATTAAATTAGTTAGCGAGTTTAATCACTGATTAATCGGATTAAAAGATACACGGATTAAACGGATTTGCATAAGACGATCCGTGGCAATCCGTTTAAAATCCGTTAAATCCGTGATTATAATCCAGAAGCACCATAAATAACGCAAAAGGCAAAACGCAAAACTAAGGAATGATTACAGTGATTTAATCACGGATTAACACGGATTTAAAAGATACGGATTAAACGGATTAAAAAGCCACACGGATTTACACGGATAAAGGCATTGTTTAATTAAGGCAAGGGATTGTTTAATAAGGGTATCCGTGGTAATCCGATTAAAAATCCGTTAAATC
>Ga0078972_1002962_pt3 | contig 41871 bp, 44 predicted proteins | sample YelNatPaOPGAMG01_FD_67568 | JGI IMG/M metagenome (GOLD analysis project Ga0078972, IMG submission 67568) | Hot spring thermophilic microbial communities from Obsidian Pool, Yellowstone National Park, USA - OP-RAMG-01 (SPADES assembly) (version 2) | ecosystem: Environmental > Aquatic > Thermal...
GTAATGGCCATCATCGGCGCTATTTCACCCGGACCTTTGCCAAATTTTAAGGCAAACCAATAGGAAATAAGTGGGCCGGTTAATCCTATTGCAACCCCATTAAAAGCATTTAAAAATACTAATCCTGCAAGCATTTTATTTTCTTGCCGCCGAATAGGTACCTCTTGCGGATGTTGTTCACGAAATATTTTTCCATTGTAATATTCCTTAGCCCTATACAATAAATATAAATTACACAAAGTAGCTACCGTTACAATTAAAAATAAGGGACGATAAGCACTTGCCTGCACCAACACGCCGTATTGTAATGTTAAAGTATGATGATGTACAAAAGCCGGAACAATAGCCAAGAGTGCACCCAAACCCATACCAATAAATCCCATTGCCGTATTCCAACTATACACCTTTCCTCTTTTTTCGGGCAGCAGCTCTTCAGCCAACCATGCCTGTTCAACCGGCGAAAATGGTCCTGCAGCACCATTGGCACCACGTCCAAATCCTGCAATCACAATAACAATGGTGAGTAATAAGGGTTGTGCCGTAAGAAAAGCGAGTAAACTACATATCATTGTAATGCATTCATATACCAACAAAAAGGGTTTACGTCGCATTCGGTCGCTGGAAATACCTACTACTAAACTAAGTAAAGCACCCATAATACCTGCTAAACTTAATACCCAACCAATATGAAACCCCGACCATTGTAGCGCTTTTAGGTACAAGGTTAAATCAACCACCAATGCACCTTGCCCCAAACTTCTAAAAGCACGGGCTAACATAATGCTGCGTGTGGTTGGGTGTAAGCCCTTCCATTGTTGATGTATGGATTGAAACCATAGAGACATATTATCAAATATCAGCAATAAAACAGAAATTTTTTATTGTAACAGCTTTAAAAAAATTATTGTTTTTACTGCCGAAAATCATTGTTTAAGTACAGAAAAAAATTTCTTTTCAAAATGATTAATTAGATGTTATCTAAAGTTTATGATTTTAAAAATATAATAAAAAATTATATTAAATTGAAGTTGTTAATCTCAGGAAAAAGAATTTGAATTTCTCTCTCGCTCGTAATATATCCACAATAGACCTTTTGAATTGATTTATTAGTTAAAATATCATCTTGCATTTTATTTAAAACTGCTTTTGGCAGAATAAACTCTAACTCATCATTTTGAAAATTAGACAATCTCAATGTGATATTCCATTGCATTCGATTAGGCATTACTTCAATTTGAATAGATATAAGAGAACAAATTTTCATTTCCTTAATTAATCTTCGTGTACTCTCTTCATTTTCAGATATGATTACAAGAGCAGAACCGTATTGAGTTTGGCTAACAGAAACTGTTTTTATTAATGGACCTACCATTTAATATTTTTCTAACAAATATAATTAAAATTTTTATATTTTTTTATTCCATTCTATAATAGACATATAAAATTATTAGCTTAATTAAATAAATATTATTATTATTAAATATTAATTAATATCAATTAAATTAATTTCAACTAATAAATTGTAAGATTTTGAATTTGATGAATACAATTAATCATATTCTTAATGTGGTCGCTAATTCAACACAAAACGTACGGTAATATTGGCAGATACTTTTATTTTTTCAAAACTAATATCTGGCTGAGTAGTTGCATCTGCTGCCATTGTTTTTGCTAACATTATACGAGGTTGTGTATAGGGTTGTGCGTAACGCTCTTCATCGCCAATATAAATAGCCTTACCAATATTTTGATTCAAAGGCTCGGTTAATGCTTTAGCCCGCATATAAGCATTTTTAACGGCGTTGCTTCTTATTTTATTTCGAATAGCTTCTAAGCCATTGTAATCTACATGGTCAATTGCGGCATTGGCAATGCCTAATTGTTCCAAGGTTATAAACACCTTACCGGCTTCATTGGCTGTGGTAACTTTTAACACATAATCGCGGGTTTTTACCACATCCTTTCCCCGCAAAAAATAATATTGAAAATTGCTGGACATATCATTTACTACCAGATTTTTATTTACATCAATGCCTAACTGTTGCAAAGCTGCATACATGGCTTTTTCCTGATCTTCCAGTGAAACCTTGTTTTTTGTGTCCTTTTCACTAATGGTAAACCGAATAAAAATTTCATTGGGTGTTACTAATGTATCTGCAGTACCCGCTACTTCTACATAAGGTTGATCAATAAAATTCTTAGATTGGGCGTTTAACTGAGTAATGCCAACAACTGCTAACACTATCAGCAAGGCAACTGTTTTCTTCATGTTATTTTATTTAATGATGAATAATTTCTATCCATTGAACGTATGGCAACTACGATACGTTACTTAAAGAAATCATAAAATAAATGGCTTTTAGTGTTCAATTTAAAGTTTGAACCAAATTTTTTACAATCGACAAAATCCTACAGGGATGGTATTTAATTATACCTATAAGAAGGTATTTATCATAATTATATCGCTCCTACGGAGCTACATGGGATAGCTACTTGTTTTTTATTAAGATTTCGCCCCTACGGGGCTTTAATTTTATTACTTGGTGCCATTGTCTATTCATTTTCCTTATTGGATTATCGATTTGACCTGGCTAATATCGCCCTGCTTCATTGAAATTTTGGCTTTTATTGTTTCCTTATGATATGATCAACTATATGGGCTATTCTTCCCTACAACCTTGCTTGCATTTGCACAATCATTTCTAAATTTTAGTTATAGTAGTATTGTATATCTAGGCAAATATTGTTTCTTTAAGGCTGTTGTTGTTTTGCCTCAGCGGCTTGAATTTCATCCCTTACATTAATTTCGGCTACGCATTTAGATTTTTAAATTATTTATTGGTCTGTTACAGTTATAATAATGGCATTTTTTCTCAATTAAAACCTGAAATAATTTTCTACAATCCACAAGGTGCCATAGGACAATACAAGAATTGATTTATAAATGCGTTTCTATAAGCCCCGTAGGCGCAACATAATAATACATTGATGCATTTTGGATTAACCCGTAGGGGAAATAATAATCAATTTATAAATGCCTTCCCATAAGCCCCGTAGGGGCAACATAATAATAGCCCCGTAGGGACAACATAATAATACATTGAATGCATTTTTGATTAACCCATTGAGAAAATAATAAACAATTATAAATGCCTTCCCATAAGCCCCGTAGGGGCAACATAATAATAGCCCCCTAGGGGCGGCATCATAATACATTCAGCAAGATGATTATTCAATCCATTCAAACAAATATTGGTCATCATAAGAAACATTAAATTTTTGAAGGAGGCCTATATATTCTTCTTTAAATGTCTTCTTCTGATGATGTTGTTCTTGATTGTTGATGTATGCAATTACATTATCTAATTGGGATTGTGCATATGAAAACGCACCAAATCCCTCTTGCCATTGAAATTTACCAATGACATACCCCTTTTCATTGATCCATTTTGAGGAATTGGCTTTTATATCCCTAACCAAATCGGAAATAGCTATGTTGGGTTTTATGCTCACCAATATATGTATATGATCCGCAACACCACCTATAGCATATACCTTTTGCTCCTTTCCATTAACAATGCCACATATGTATTTGTACAATTCTTCTCGCCAGCTCTTTTGAATTAGGCTTTGTCGTCCTTTTACGGAAAATACTATTTGTATATATACTTGGGTAAATGTATTTGCCATATGATATTGGGATGTCGCCCTTTTAGGGCTGTTTATTTATTAGGATATCGCCCCTACGGGGCTTTCATTTAGTTGCTGTATGAATTTATCTGTTACAGTACTTGGATATTCGGCACTATCTTATCAACATCTATTGATAAACCAAGGTATTTGGATGAAAGGTTTTCCATGAATGCCAGAATTCCTGATAACATTGAACCGGTTGTAAACGGGCACCTTTTGACGGACCTTCTACACATTCACCTGCCATATTCCAAATGGTGTGTGTAGTGGTATCAATCAATAAATTATTGGCATATTTCTGAAAGCGTAACACGTTGTTGCCAAAATCGGTATGAAAAGCATGAAAAGACGCTGTATCACTTTCCAACACAATGGCAATAGGTTCATTGCCTATTTCATCATTGAGCACTTGTTGTTGTGTTAATGTGTTCCAATCATAAACTTTGGCTTTGTTATGCTGAATAATGCCTACCACCCACGATTTGGGTTTCCATGATGCTGAGTCGCGTTTTTCCAATTTGCTTTTTACGGTTCCCTTATCATAATTCTTTAACTCGGCATATTGTTTTTTAAACTTCTCATCCGGTTGTAAAATCATCGAATTGGGATACTCCATTAGCCATGCTGCCAAGGTTAATTGATTACAAGGCAATTCCTTTAATTGCTGCCCTTTTAATGGCCCGGCAATGGCTTCACCTGTTGCCTGCCGCCACCAGCTTTTAGTAGTGGAATCTTCAAACATGGCATTAAAATGATCCATGCCTACCAATCGGAATGTTTCCTTTTTCCCATTTACTTCAGGGCTATATACCCTTCCGGTTCGGCAAACTGTGCAATAAGTAACTAATATTGGCTCGCCCCCTATACTATCGGCTATTTGATGATGGTACCCTATTATTTGTAACGGATAGGCCTTTGCGATACCATTTATTACCACCCCAATTACTAAACTGTTCTTATTAGTAGTGTCATTGGTTGCATTGGCAAACCATTGATGTTGGGCTTTATAAAACATTTTATCGGCCTGAAACCGATAATTAAACAAGTAAAAAACAGCAATATATGCTATACCCAACAGTACAACAATTAGTTTCGGAAACCAAGCCTTTCCTCTATAATATTCTAAAATGGGATAGCTGATCAATGCATAGCCTATCAATCGCAATAAAACAATGTGTGTGCTAATAAAATAAGCCAAGTCTATGCTATTCATTTGCTGGCTGCCGGGAAATGGCATTATAAAATATACGCGTAAAATTTCGGCGGCAAACAACCATAACACCCCTATAATAAAGAGAATGCTTTTCATATTATAAATGATTGGGTTCTATTTAGATGACAATAGATTTCTATCTTAGTACCGAACCTGCAAAGTGCTTTATTGAAAATACGAATAAAACGAACAAAACAAAAAAATTGTGGGCAACTTTCTTGCGAATATTGTAGAAACATAGAATTATCCGGCGAGCCGGTAATAACCGGTTGAAGTTTATTAGCAGAGTCGGCCACAATGCTAAAATGTTGTTGTTTACCCACCAATACTTCAAACTGAATGGTGTATTGTGGTGATACTACAAAATAAATACCTTCTGTTAATGGCTTAGCTCCTTTAAATGCACCTTCACTATTACTATTTAAATAGGCTGAATCGGCCAATGTTTTCCCTTTTCCATAATAAGTACCTAAATAAACCGTAGTATTTTTATAGGGCTTTAGTTGAATGTGAATATTGTGGCCGGTTGTATTGATATTATTGGATTTATTTGTCTGTGCACAAACATTAACTAATGTTACTAGACTAATACAAAATGCAAGGTATAGGTTCTTCATAATATTCATTATACTGTGTAAAAATAAGCATTGCATTAAAGAATTCCGTTAATCCTTCCATAAAAACCCCAATAATTCCGGCTAAACTGCCAAACTAAGCCTGTGAATGTTATTTTTGCGGCTGTGAGAAAAAAGAAAGAACGCATAATTCTGGAAAATGTATTGGTAGAAGACTATGCTGCCGAAGGCAAATCGATTGCTCGTGTAAACGGCAAAGTAATTTTTGTGGAGAAAGCCGTGCCCGGTGACATTGCCAATGTTTTATTACACAAGAATAAAAAAGACTGGGCAGAAGGTGAAGCCCTTTCATTCACAAAACTTTCGCCACAACGCGAACAACCTTTTTGCAGCCATTTTGGTACCTGCGGCGGTTGCTCTTGGCAAATGTTACCCTACCATTTGCAGTTGCAATATAAAGCACAACAAGTGTATGATCATTTAACCCGTATTGCCAAAATTCCTTTGCCAACATTTGAACCCATTGTGGGGGCAGATACCAAACGGGGATATCGAAATAAAATTGAATTTACTTTTTCTAATAAAAAATATATTCCCAAGTCCGATTTTAAACAACTGCCTGCAGAAGCAATACCTGCCGATACCCTTGCAGGCTACGGTGGTTTTCATGCCAAAGGAATTTTTGATAAAGTAGTTGAAATAGATACCTGTTATTTACAAAATGAACCTTCCAATGCTATTCGCAAAGCCATAGTAAACTTTGGACGTGAAAATGGCATTCCATTTTACGATGCCCGCCAACATACCGGCTGGTTGCGCAATGTAATGATACGCTTAACCCGAACGGGACAATTAATGGTGAATATTGTTTTAGCTTATGATGAGCCTACACTTCGCGAAGCTTTATTGCAAACAATTGACCAACAATTTCCGGAAATAACCACTTTACTGTACACCATCAACCCTAAATGGAATGATAGTATTTACGATTTAACCGTAAACACTTATAAAGGTCCCGGTTATATTTTGGAGACATTAGAGGATTATCAATTTAAAATTGGCCCTAAATCATTTTTCCAAACCAACACTGCACAAGCAGAAAAACTATACCAATATACCCGGCAAATGGCCGAATTAACAGGCAACGAAACTGTTTACGATTTATATTGCGGAACAGGAAGTATTGGTATTTTTGTTAGTAAACAGGCAAAAAAAATTGTGGGCGTTGAAACCATTGCAGAAGCCATTGCCGATGCCAAAGAAAATGCGGCACTGAATAATATTAAAGATGCTGCTTTTTATGCCGGTGATGTTATAAAAATTTGCAATGATGCATTTTTTGCCCAAAATGGTAAACCCGATGTAATTATTACCGACCCTCCAAGGGCCGGTATGCATGAAAAGTTAATTGAAAAATTGCTGGAAATTGCTGCACCACGCATCGTTTATGTCAGTTGCAATCCGGCTACACAGGCCCGCGATTTAGCTTTACTGTCAGAAAAATATAATGTAACCAAAGTGCAGCCGGTTGATATGTTTCCGCATACTTTTCATATAGAAAACATTGTGCAATTAACCTTAAAATCAATATAGTTGTAAACCATAAAATTTTAGCATGACTGAATTTAGGCCCGGACGATTTCAAATTTTACCCCTTGTTATAAAAAACCTGATTATTATTAATGGCTTGGTTTTTCTGGCTCAAATGACCATTGGCCGTCAGGGTTTTGTTAATATGGATAATTTATTTGCCCTACATGCTTTTCAAAGCCCCTTATTTCGCCCTTGGCAGCTAATTACCCATATGTTTATGCATGGCAGTTTTGAACATATTTTCTTCAATATGTTCGCTTTATGGATGTTTGGTTCTGTTTTAGAAAACTTATGGGGGCCAAAACGTTTCTTAACTTTTTATATTGTGTGTGGTTTAGGAGCAGCATTCAGCCATTTAATTGTACTGTATTTTCAAACTCAACACTTAATTGAAGCATTTAACAGTTTAGATCCCGCCACACAAGATTTATACAGAAATAATTTTTTAGCTAAACTAAATGAAGCTACTATTGGCGCATCAGGGGCAGTGTTTGGCTGTTTGGCAGCTTTTGGTTATTTATTTCCCAACACCCGAATTTACCTTTACTTTTTTGTTCCCATTAAAGCCAAATGGTTTGTAATTATATATGCTGCATTCGAATTGTATTTGGGTATTAAAAACTCAGCAGGTGACGATGTGGCCCATTTTGCCCATTTAGGTGGAGCTTTGGTAGGCATTATTTTGGTTTATTTTTGGAACAAAAACAACCGAAAAACGTTTTATTAACACCGTTCAACGGCGGTAATAATTGAATATTGTAACTTTATATTATGAACTTAAGTGAAATACGTAATACCCGCCATAGACCATTATTGGGCGATGATAAAAATGCTCTGGTATTTTTAATCATTGTAAATGCAATATTCTTTGTTTCCCTTACTTTCATTAAAATTATTTATTTCATTTCCTACGATAGCAATAATACTGCTGCCCTTTTTTTTCAAAAACAAATTATTGATTGGTTAGCTCTTCCCGCCGATACTAATGTTTTCTTTCCCCGTGCCTGGACGCTGCTTACTTATATGTTTACAACCCACAGCATTTGGGGTATTATTAGCACAGTATTTTGGATTTGGGCCTTTGGCTATATATTACAAGACTTAGCCGGCAATAAAAATATTATTCCAATTTATTTATATGGCGGCTTTTTCGGGGGTATTGCATTTATATTAAGTATGAATTTAATTCCTGCTTTGTACCAAAACATGGCATTTACACCCGCTTTAATGGGCGGTGGTGCTGCTGTTATGGCCATAGCCATTGCAACTACTACTCTGGCGCCCGATTATCGAATCTTCCCTTTAATTAATGGCGGAATTCCCATTTGGGTATTAACCCTTGTATTTGTTGCTATTGATTATGCCACCATCGCTACCCAAAATGGCGGCAATGCCATTGCACACCTTATAGGTGGCGTGGTTGGATTTTTATACATACAACAATTAAAGCGTGGCCGCGACTGGGGAGCGTGGATGCACCGATTAGTAAGTTGGGTTGATGATTTATTTAATCCGGAAAAAAAACATACTCCTTCTGGCACAAAAGAAAAGCTGTTTTATCAATCTACCGTTAAGCCTTATAACAAAACCCCTAACGTTACCCAACAAAGACTAGATGACTTATTGGATAAAATTAATCAACAGGGTTACCATATGCTTACTGACGAAGAAAAAGAATTTTTAAAGAAAGCCAGTAAAGATTTATAATCCTATTATGGCTTCACGGAAAGCATCATTTATAAAAAAAACGTTAGGCGTTCTTTGTATTGGCTTAAGTGTTCCTTACATTATTGCAATAGCAACTCCCTACATTAATCCCGTTCATTTTTGGCCATTAACTTTTTTAGCATTGGCATACCCATTGGTATTAGCTGCAATGCTATTGGCGTGTGGCTTATCTATTCCCATCTTTAAAAAATACAGTGTCTTTTTTTGGATTGTTTTGTGCCTTGGCTACAAAAACATACTGGCTATTTGGGGATTTCATCCTAACAATAAGTTCACAATGGAAAAGCCGGCGGGTAGTGTTCGCATTCTATCATGGAATGTAAACGAATTTTTGAATGCAGCCATTAAGAATGATACACCCGGTAATCCGCGCAGACAAATGTTGGCTTTTATTCGTCAATCCAATGCCGATGTGCTTTGCTTTCAGGATTTTGCAACGGATTCAGGGCGGCATTTTCGAAGTACTCTTCCCTATATTCGCGATTCATTGCATTACCCTTATACTTCCTTTGTCAATAACTTTTCATTTGGCATTGAAGGCTATGGTATTCAACGAAATGGCATAATTGTTTTTTCACGATTACCCATTATTGATTCTGCTGTAATTTCCCTTCCCAATGCGGAACACTTTAAAGAAGAATTTCAATGGGTAACCTTACAATATGGGCAACAAAATTTTAAAATCATCAATGCACACTTGCGTTCCATGAATTTACATGGCAATCAGGCTTTACCCATGGAATCGCAATTTTATAAACCCGATACCACTTTGTTCTTACAAAAATCAACTTTTTACAAACTACGCTATTTCGACAAAGTGCATGTAAACCAGGCTAAAACCATTCGCTCGGTAATGGATACAACGGACCAGCCCTTTGTGTTTTGCGGCGATTTAAATTCAGTACCTTCATCGTATGTGTATCATTACTTAAGCAAAGGACTGCAAGATGCTTTTTTAAAAACCGGATGGGGTTTAGGCGGCACTTATGATAGTATTTCGCCCACTTTACGCATTGATGTAATGTTAATGCGAAAGCCCATACAAATATTGCAACACAAAACATTTCCACTTCATTTATCTGACCATTACCCCAGCATTACAGATATTAAATTGCAATAGTTATTTAACCTATAATACATTTCCCCACTAATTTACCATTCAACCAAAGCCACTTTGCCTTTACACGAACAATTCCTATTTTTATGAAATGGCATTGGCATTCATCAGGCCTTTTATTAAGCGTGTTGTAATTGGTATTAACCTGCTGATTATTTTTATTTACCTGCTGGGCTGTTTAAGTCCGTGGATAGACCCCACTTATTTTACACCCATTAGCTTCATTGCTATTTTAATGCCTTATTTAGCACTCATCCATATTTTCTTCATCATATTTTGGATAATTGTAAAACCCAAATACTTGCTTTTATCACTCATTGCTTTATTACTGAGCTACCAACAACTGCAAGTAATGTTTGCCGGCAATATAAAAGAAGGGTTTAGTAAAACAAAACCGCCTAATAGTTTACGTATTATTAGCTGGAACGTACAAAGTTTTAACGGGCTATCTAAAAGCAAAGCCGCCAAACAGCAAGTACCTTCAGATTTATTGCTAACCATTCAAAAGCTAAACCCTGATGTAGTATGCCTGCAAGAATTTAATAACGCCGAAAATGGCAATCCGTCAGCCAATCATATTGCATTGTTCAACGACAGTTTCCCGTATCATTTTTTTTCGAAGGATTATAGAAGAAAAAATAATTATCAGTCGGGATGTATTATTTTTTCAAAGTATCCCATTATTCGTACCGAGCGTATTCCTTTTAAAACAGCAGAAAGTCTGATATATGCAGACATTGTAAAAGCCAATGATACCATAAGGGTATTTACTACGCATTTACAATCGTACAAGTTTAATCAAGATGATTATGAAGGCATGGAAAAAATTAAGCAAAATGAAGAAGCATTGGCTGCATCAAAAGGCATTATACAAAAAATGTTATTGGCTTTTAGAAGAAGAACGGCTCAAGCTATTTTGGTAAAAACCCATTTAAACAAAAGTCCTTACCCCTATTTAATTTGTGGTGATTTTAACGATGTACCCAACAGCTTCACCTATTTTCATATTCGGCAAAATCTTCAAGATGCCTTTTTGGCCAAAGGTTTTGGTATTGGCCGCAGTTTCATCAGTTTAGCCCCCACTTTACGTATTGATTATATTCTTACCAACCCGCAATTTCAAATTCTTCAGTTTGATATGGTAGATGAAGATTTAAGCGACCATATTATGTTGGTAAGCGATGTAGCATTGAAACAATTGAACAACTAGTATGCATTTTCCTTTTGTTGCTACTGCACACATTGGCTACTTTTGCAGCTTGTAAGTACCATACAGTCTTATAAATTTTATTATGCCATTACAATTATATAATACCCTTTCGCGTAAAAAAGAAGTATTTACCCCTATTACCCCCGGATTAGTGGGATTGTATGTATGTGGACCCACCGTAAGTGGTGAAAGTCATTTGGGCCATGCACGACCCTATGTTACATTCGATATTTTATATCGCTACTTTTTACACCTGGGTTATAAGGTGCGTTATGTACGCAATATTACCGATGCCGGACATTTTGAAGAAGAAGGTCGTGTTGCTGAAGATAAAATTAGCAGTAAAGCCATTTTAGAAAAATTAGAACCCATGGAACTGGTACAAAAATATACCAACCTGTTTCATTGGGCCATGCAACAATTTAATACCCTACCGCCTAGTATTGAACCTACCGCAACCGGGCATATTGTAGAACAGATTAACATGATTCAACAAATTATTGCCGATGGATATGCTTATGTAGTAAATGGCTCTGTTTATTTTGATGTAGAAAAATATAACAACGACTTTTCTAAAATTGGTCAACCTTATGGCATTTTAAGTGGAAGAAATATAGAAGAACAATTAGAAACCACCCGACAATTAGAAAATCAGGACGAAAAAAGAAATAAAAACGACTTTGCACTTTGGAAGAATGCCCCACCTGAACACATTATGCGATGGACCAGCCCCTGGGGCGAAGGTTTTCCCGGTTGGCACATTGAATGCTCTGCTATGAGTACAAAATACCTGGGTAAACAATTTGATATACATGGCGGCGGAATGGACTTGCAATTTCCTCATCACGAATGTGAAATTGCACAAAGCACCGTTTGCAACCACCAACCCCCGGCCCGTTATTGGGTGCACAATAACATGATTACTATTAACGGGAAAAAAATGGGAAAAAGCTATAACAATGTTATTAAACTAACGGAATTATTTAGTGGCACACATCCTATTTTAGCCCAAGCTTACCACCCCATGACCATTCGCTTCTTCATACTGCAATCGCATTACCGTTCTACGCTCGATTTTAGTAATGAAGCTTTACAAGCGGCTGAAAAAGCATTGAAGCGCCTTTGGGAAGCTTATACCAACTTACAAAGCTTAACCATTCCCGACAATACGGAGCCGGCTGATGCTGCATTAGATAATAAGGTAAAAGAATGGGTAAACCAATTTACCGAGTTTATGGATGATGATTTAAGTACTGCAAAAGTGTTGGCCAATATGTTTGAATTGGCACCGGTTATTAATAGTTTGAAAAACAAACAAATTGCCGAAAACAGTTTGTCGAGCCATACCGTACAACTATTGCAACAACAAATGAAGCTGTTTATTGAAGATATATTTGGTCTTCAAAATCCTTCAACAGAACAAAACGATTTGTTGCAAAAAGTAATGCAAGTTTTATTAAATATTAGAAAACAAGCCAAAGCCAAAAAAGACTTTGTTACCAGCGATACTATTCGCAATGAATTACTGGCAGTAGGCATTCAAATTAAAGATGAAAAGGACGGAAGCATGAGCTATACGCTGTTATAAACTCTTGCTTTCTCTTACCTTTAATTAAATTATAACACTAGTAACTTATTTTTATAAGTAGGTTTGTTACAGGCAAATAATTTTTTTAATTTATATTCCTATTGGTGCAAAGGGCGAATAATGGTGTGGCTGAATAAACACATTAGAAAGTTAAAACCAAACCTATATCATCAACCTAAATTATACCACATGAACAAATTGCTTGCTATGGTATGCCTGGGGTTTTTATTAACCTTTCAATCAACTACAAAGGCTCAGGTATTAGATTCAATGATGGAAGTGTACGCCAACCGTTATCCACAAGAAAAAGTGCATTTGCAATTTGATAAAGGAGCTTATAACAAAGGTGAAACTATTTGGTACAAAGCTTATTTAATGACGGGTATTGACTTATCATATATCAGCAAAAATTTTTATGTTGATTGGTATGATGGTTCGGGGAATTTATTAATGCATACTGTTGCACCTTTATTTCAAGCAACCGCATCCGGTTCATTCGATGTGCCGGCTAATTACAGCGGCAATAAATTAGAAGTAAGAGCTTATACGCGCTGGATGTTGAATTTTGATACCGCATTTTTATATCATCGCACTATTACCGTTATTCAACCGCAGGTTAAAACCAGTATTGCCATTCCGAAAACCCAGGTATATTTATTTCCTGAAGGCGGAAACTTAGTAAACGGATTAAACTGCAGGGTAGCATTCAAGGCAACCAATCAATTTGGCAATCCGGTATTTATAAAAGGGGCCATTAAAAATAATAAACAAGAACTGATTGATTCATTTATGGCCGAACATGACGGTATGGGCAGTTTTTCAGTTGAACCTAAAGCAGGTGAAACCTATCAAATTTATTGGATGGATGAAAATGGGCAATCCGGTACCACGGCATTACCCGCAGCGTTACCTAACGGTGCTACCCTTTCTGTACAACCCGCACCCGATAAAGCTATATTATTTGTTGAACGTTCTGCCAATGATGATCCATTGTATAAAACCATGTACCTAATGGCACAAATGAATCAGCAATTGGTGTACAAATCAAGAATTAATTTCTCAGCCAAAACCAGTGTAGTGGCTGACTTGCCGACTACAGAATTACCAACCGGTATTCTTCAGGTTACTTTGTTTAATGCGAATTGGATACCCGTTGCCGAAAGAATAGTGTTTGTAAACAATGATAACTATAGCTTTCAACCCAGGGTTAGTTTTCCCACGGTAAATCTTTCCAAGCGCGGTAAAAACACCATTGAATTTTTTGTATCGGACACAGCATTCGCCAATATGTCTGTTGCTGTAACCGATGCCGATGTTCCGGTAGATGATAAACATTCTATTTACACTGATTTTTTATTAAGTGATGACATTAAAGGAAAAGTGTACAATCCTGCCTACTATTTTAGCAGTAATGCTGATAGTGTTGTACATCATTTAGATTTAGTAATGATGACCAATGGGTGGCGTCGTTATAATTGGGCCGATTTAGCTGCATTAAAAACACCGGCAATAAAATATCCGCCTGAAACCAATTTTTTGAAAATAGAGGGCAAAGTATATGGAAGCAATAATTTGGGCGGTGAGTCTTCATTTTTAAATGTAATTGTTCAAGGAAAAGATAGTAGTAAACAATTTTTATTGCTTCCAGTTCGTAGGGACGGTTCATTTGAACAGGATGGTGTTTTCTTTTATGATACTGTAAAGTTGTTTTATATGCTAAATGGCAAACGCAGCAGCAATAGTGGAGCTGTTGTAAGTTTTACCAATGGTCTATACAATTTACAACCCAGGCATGTTTCCATTAATTCTACTTTAACCAACTGGAGCGATAGTATGGCATTGCGCCGTATGCAATATTTTATGGATGAACAAGAGCGATTACGTAAACTAATGGCTTCTGCTACTTTAAAAGAAGTAACTGTAAGGGCCAAAGTAAAAAGTGCATTACAGGTGTTAGATGAAAAATATGCCACCGGCTTATTTTCCGGAGGAGATAGTTACGGATTTGATGTAATGGATGATCCACGAGCCAATAGCGCATTAGATATATTTACTTATTTACAAGGGCAGGTAGCAGGTTTGCAAATTAACATGAGTGGTGGTACACCATCATTAACCTGGCGGGGCAGCACACCCGATTTGTATTTAGATGAAAGCCCGGCACAACCCGACATGATACAAAGCTTACCTATTACAGATGTGGCTTATATTAAAGTATTTCGGCCACCATTTTTTGGCTCCATGGGTGGTGGAAGTGGTGGCGCCATTGCTATTTACACCAAACGTGGCAATGATGGTAAAAAGAATAATAATGCCAATACACCCGGGCTCGACAATACGATATTGGGTGGCTATACACGCTTTAAACAATTCTTTAATCCGGATTATGAAAAATCAACCGATGCTTTTGGTGATGATGTAAGAAGCACCCTATACTGGAACCCATTTGTGTTAACCAATAAAAAAAGTCCACAGGTTAAATTAGACTTCTTTAATAATGACATTAGTAAAAAACTAAAGGTAATTATAGAAGGCTTTAATGCAGATGGCAAATTAACACACATAGAAAAAGTGCTGGAGTAATTAATCATAATCATAACAAAAATGGTCCTAAATAGGACCATTTTTTATGTAAGAAAAATTTATCCTACTTAGTTAAAATAATTTTCATTCGTTTTTTAGGGTATTGACTTGAAGATTTAGAGATCAAAAAGGTTTTCAGATATATTAAACTTTTGTATGCTTCATCATCAACCATTCCTATTATCACAAAAGGAAAAAGCCGAGCATACAATATTGTGTTAGCGGCAATGCAGTACATGTAATTTGTTTTAATTCATTGGTCGAATGAAATATTTTAATGAATGTAAAAGATGCATTAATAACAGAAGTTATAGCACTAAAACAAATTAGTACTTAGAAACAGTAATCAACCATATTTTTTTCCCTTAAATAGGGAATAAACATAAATACGCATATTAACAAAATTGCTACCGGTATAATATTTACAATATCATTGAATAAAAAACTACAAATCGGAACAGACAAATTTGTTAATAACCTAATATTTTACCCATTAACAACAATCTACTCCATTTCCCATTTTCCTTTTTATACAAATATGTCCACTGAGAAGCAAAATCAGGGTCATATGGAGTTGCAAATGAAAAAGCACACAATAAATAATTTCTTAAAAAAATAGGTTTTGAAAGTCGCCATCCATCTTTCTGATTTTGGGGAACGAACTGAACATTTTTCATCCAATGTCTATTAAAATAATATTTGGCTGTATCGGACTGTATTTCTTTAATTAAGTATGTTTTTTCTTCATTTGAAAGCCCATATACACCAGTTCCAAATAAAGAAATCATAAACAAATTTTTATTGGATAAATATGGATAAATTTTTAAAGTATCATATTGTTTAAACTCAATATTTCTAATAAATTTCATGAATTTTTTTAATTCATGTTTGTATTTACTGCTAACTTGTTGTGCAAAAAAATTTTGGGTAAATAGGACATTACTTATCAAAATGACAGTGAGCAAAAATGTATATCCATGTTTTATTGTAACCATATTTATTTTAATTTTATTTATTTACAACTTGTTCCAGATGTGCCATATTCATAAAGTTTTGAATAAAACGCAAAATAATCTCTACTATTCATATTGGTTGTAAATCCATATTTAGTTAACACATCAGCGAAAGCTTGTGTACCGGTTATATCATCCCCTAACCCACCTAAGGCTAAGCTGGCTGCTTGTTGCGAAGTTAAAGAGGGAAAGAAAGTTTGCAAAGACCCAATAATGCCATCAATATAGTTCTGTAACATATAAGCATGTTGCGTTAACCCATTTAATACTTCAGGATTTGTGAATATATAAGCATGTACAATTTCATGAATTAGCAAAAGAGCTTTATAACACTGACTGTCTGTATTGTTAAATAGATATGAGTAAATTCATCTTATAATATAGCATATTTAATTAATAATTTTATATTTATTAAATGCTTTGTTAGAATGTTCATTTAGTTCTTAATCCAAACCCAGTGTTTATTTCTTTTTTGAAGAATGTAAAGATTTGTAATTGTAGTTGGCGTTTCTTCGTCATTATATACTGCACTAATTTGTATTGCACAATATTTATCATTAAAGAAAATTGGAATGTGAAAAATCCAAGATAAACCTGGGTAAAACCAGTTTTTACCATCAAAAACGCACTCACTTTCAGTTATAAAATGGACGTTTCTAATTTTATATTTTAAAACAAAATAAGAGGATGATGACCAAATACCATATTTAGATTGAATATCTGTTTGCAAAAATTTACCCTTATAATTTAAAAATTTTTTTACTGAATCTATAACAATGCCCATATGGACATTTTTAATAAAATTGGGAAAGGCAGCAATACTATTAATGTTCATAAATGGTTTAAACAAAGTATCTCTAATGTATTTTTTATTAGAATCGGTAATGATGCCCGGCTTAGTGAAATTTTGAATTATTTTTTCTCCATGAAGCAAATTTTTACTTAAAAATTGTTCGATTTCAAGATTATGTAATGAGTCTATTTGGCTAATACAGGATATTGGAAATACCAGAGCAATAATGAATAAAAATTTTATTTTTTGTATATAACGCATTAACATAAAAAAGATGTTTGATTTAATTGCATTTAGTGCCAGCTGAGCCGTTTTGTAATGGTTGAATAAAAAAGCCAATATTCCTTGTTCTAGACGGATCTGTATTAAAACTGACGTATACTTTGTGCAGGATGCAAATAACAAACTAACGAATAATATAGTAATCGCTAGTTTGCTTATAAATAGATTGGTACATTTTATACTATGATTTTTTATTGTACTAGTTAACTGCGGGGAGGTAAGTCATAAAATAATATTTTTTCGAATTTAATAAAATGGAAACAAATGTTAAATTTTTTTTATTGTTTCCATCGCCAACCATAATAAAGCTACCACTACCAGCCACCCAGCCACTTGTAACCAAAGTGCATGTTTATAATTGGGTGTAAGCCTATGTTGTAAGGCTGCAATCAAAATAATAAACAAGGCTAATGGTAAAATAAACCCATTCACGGTACCGGCCCATACCAACACATTAACTGGTTGGCCTATCCATTCAAATATTCCGGTAGATAGTAGTATGAAACCCGTTACCCATATTTTTTGTTGTGCTTCAATTGCCGGATGAAATGTTTTAATGAATGAAATGGCTGTAAAAGATGCACCAATAATGGAGGTTACAGCAGCAGCCCACATCACCATTCCAAAAAAGAAATATCCTAATTGGCCGGCAGATAATTTAAAAACAGCTGCCGCAGGATTAGCTGCATCTAAATTTTTCCCTTGCATTACCACACCCAATGCTGCCAAAAACAAAACAAAACGCATAATGCCTGTTAATACAATTCCTGAAATAGCACCTTTGTTTACCTTGTTAAGTTGTGATGCACCAACTATTCCCGCTTCTAACAAACGGTGCGCCCCTGCAAACGAAATATAACCCCCTACTGTTCCACCAACAATGGTAACAATTGCCATAGTACTGGTAGTATGTGGCCAAAATATTTGTTGTACCACACTTATCATAGGTGGATGCGCTATCCATGCAACGTAACAAGTTAGTACAATCATTAATAACCCCATGTATTTGGTAAATACATCCATGGCATGGCCGGCATCTTTTTGCCAAAAAATAATAATAGCCACCAATGCGCTTACTGCTGCACCAATGGGGGTGGGTAACCCTGTACATACTTGCACACCCAAACCTGCACCTGCAACATTTCCAGTATTAAATGCCACAGCACCAAAAACAATCATACCGGCTAACACATAGCCTAGGCCCGGTAATACCTTATTAGCCAAATCCTGTGCCCGTAAATTACTCATGCTAATCATTCGCCAAATATTGAGCTGTACGGCTATATCAATTAAAATGGTTACTACTATTACAAAAGCAAAAGCAGCGCCCAGTTTATTGGTGAAAACAGTAGTTTGAGTTAAAAAACCCGGCCCAATGGCAGAAGTTGCCATTAAAAATGCAGCGCCTATAATAGCGGAACGTGTGTTAGAGGGTTTGTATGCCAATACCTTGTTGTTGAAGCGTTTCATGAATAGTTTTTGCAAAAGCAACTGCATGCGCACCATCACCATGCAAACAAATGGTATCAGCAGCAATGGCAATTTTTTTACCTGAGGTAGTAATTACAGCCTTTTCTTGTATAAAACGCAATACTTGTTGCAACGATTCTGATGTAGTGTGTATTAAAGCATTGGGTTGTGTACGTGGTGTTAATTGCCCTGCATTGGTATAAGTTCTATCGGCAAAAACTTCGGCAGCAACCGGCAACTGCTTTTGCAAGCAAGCTTGCATAAAATGGCTTCCACTTAATGCATACACCATAATGTTTGGATACAGTTTATATAAAATATCCGCAACTTGTTTGGCTAAGGCAGCATCGGCAGATACCATATTATACAGTGCTCCATGAAGTTTTATGTGATGCAAAGGCACGTTCATTTGTGTACAAATATGTTGTAATGCATCCACTTGTTGTTGCAATAAAACTTCAATTTCATGAGCAGATAACGGTATTGGCTTTCTACCAAAATTTTCTTTATCATTAAATCCCGGATGTGCACCTACAGCAAGGCCATAATTTTTGCATAATGCAACCGTGTGTTGCATTATTTGGGCATCACCGGCATGAAAACCGCAAGCAATATTGGCACTTGAAATATAGGGCATTAGTTGGGCATCCGTTTCCATTCCCTCGCCCATATCGCAGTTCAAATCAATGGATAGCATAAGCTGAAAACAATTCATTTAATTTGGCAATGGCAGCATATTGTAATTGCTGCAAATATTGTTGTTGTTGTTGCATCAGTTCGTGTGCATATCGCAAAGTTACAGGCGTAAATTTCACATATTCATGTGGCCGAACTTGTGCCAATGTAGATAGTGCTGCACTACAAACAGTAGCTAATATAGGATAACCGCCTGTGGTTTGGTGTCCCGACATTAACACAATGCACTGTCCGTTAGGTAACAACTGTATGGTACCATTGGTAACAGCAGTTGAAACAACTGTTACAGGATGGTCGGGTTTAATGGCATTACTTTGTAAGTAATAACCCATGCGGTTACTGTTGGGCTGTACCTGAAACTCATTGTCTTGAAATTGTTTCTGTGCTTCTTTATTTAGCAAATGCCAATCTTTACTCAAAATAGCGGGGATGGCATTGGTGTTTAAATACCATTGTAAAGCATCGGCTTGAACATGAAAAACATATACATCTTTATTCTCTAATACAGGGCTGTAATCAGTAGTATCAACCAACGGAAGTTCATCTTGTTTTTTCAAGAAGCGACCTTTAAAACCGCCGGTACCGGCAATAGTATTGGTGCTATAGCTTCCCATCCAGGTAGGAATACCAAATCCTTTTTTTACAGATAAATAACACCAAGCACCTCGCTTTACCTGTTTAAATTGCAGCACACAGTTTTTTTGAATAATAAATGGTGTGTTTACGGGTACAGGAATATCATTTACCCATGCCGTAAAATTAGCGCCGCTTACTGCCACCAATGCCTGTTGCTGAAACAACAGAACCGGAGAGGGAAAACTCATTTCTAATACCGGACAATCCAAAGTGTTATTCACCAAAATATTAGCAACTGCTGCCGCAGTTTTATCCATAGCACCATCGGGATTAATACCCACATGTTGCCATCCATAACGACCATTATCTTGAATAGAATCGGCAATGCCCGGTTTTATAACAACAACTGACACTAGTTTTTATTTTGAAGTAATGAATTAAAAGTATTTAAATCTATAGGCACAAATTGAACCCGATTACCCGGCTGTAATAAAGCCGGTTGCATTCGGTTTTGTTGAAACATTGCTTCGGGTGTTTGCCCTATAATATGCCACCCGCCCGGTGAATTGAAGGGATATACACCCGTTTGTCTTCCCGCAATTCCTACACTACCCGCCGCCACTTGTTGAGCGGGCAAAGCTTTTCGCGGCATTTCCAATATTTCGGGAACAGTTCCCATATAAGCAAAACCCGGTAAAAAGCCCAACATGAATACGCGATAAATTGTTTGGCTATGCAACTCAATCAATTTTTCAACCGTAATATTTTTCGCTTCGCAAAATGCCAATAAATCGGGTGCCACTTGTGGATGATAACACACCGGCACTTGAATAAGCGGCTGTTGCTGCATGACCTCTTCACTGCAATGACCCATTACCGTTTCAATAAAATTGCGCAAATAAGCTTCCATATTTTCAATGCCTTGTTTCCAAAGCATTACCGGATTGTACACTATAGTTAAAGTACTGTAAGCAGGAATTACATCGCGAACAAAAGGTTTATTTTCTTGCTTAATACAATGAAAAAGGGTAAGTACTGTGTGGTTAATATCGTCATTAATTAAGTTACCCCAATCAATAACCATAGCTGTATCGCTTAAAGCATATATACGATAGTCAGCATTCATGCGCATTCATTTATTAAGCTGTTAAGTTACGAATAAATGTGTTGAAGCAAGGTGTTGAAATATTAATTGTGCATTAATAGCAATTTCCAGAGGGGGTTACACATGGATTTTTCAATAAATTTATGAAAGCAAAATCTAATTGACTCCGTAGCTCAGTTGGTAGAGCTACTGACTCTTAATCAGTAGGTCCAGGGTTCGAGTCCCTGCGGGGTCACTATATTCATACATGTACCAACATAGAATAATAGGCTGTTATTTATGTTTTTGTATTAATGTTATATTTATAACCCATATAATTAATTTGAGAATAGAAACTAGGGCTTAATTACATTAAAGTTTTCAAACGTTATTTAAAAATCATTCAGTAGCCACTTCTTAAATTCTTTTACTTTTTTTCGACTTATTGTTATTTCTTTTTTAGATTGTGGATATACTGAAACAATTAAATTACCTTGTATTGTTTTTCTAAGAATCGTTATTGCTTTTTGATGAAGAATAAATGACCGATTTACTCTTGAATATTTTTGAGGCAATAACATGTTTTCTATTTCTTCTAAGGTTTTATCAATTATAAACCTATCACCGGTCCAAGTAACTAAATAAGAAATTTTATTGTCCGCGAAAAAATAAGCAACATCTTTTATTAAAATAGGTATTAAAACTTTTCCATGCTTTACTAAGAATTTATTGTTTTCATTTTCTATAAAAATAGTGTTATAAGCATCCTGAAACTTACTTACCTCTTCCTTATTATTCAATGATACTTTTAAGGATTGAATTTTACGAAATTTTGATAAACAGCGTTCAAGCTGCTTTTCACTTATGGGTTTTAGAAGATAATCAATGGTATTTAATTCAAAAGCTTTTAATGCAAACTCATCATAACTTGTTGTGAATACAATAAATGATCGAACCTCAATTTCCTTGAAAATCTTAAAACTATTTCCATCTTGAAGTGCAATATCTAAAAAAATAATATCTGGTGGATTATTGGTTAATAACCACGATAATGCCTCTGTATTACTCCTTAGTGCAGCCAAAATTTCTATGGAATCATCAAAAGTTGTTAGCATTCGTATTAGCTTTTCTGAAGCTATTATTTCATCTTCAATTATTAAAACTTTCATCTGCAGCTTGAATTAATGGAATAGAAACACAAAATTGATTATCAGTACTTTCTATATTAATCTCAGAAAATCCTAATAATCTATATCTCGAAATAATACTATAAAGCCCCTTTCCATGTGTTTGATACTTTTCCAACTTTAATTGCTTATTATTGATAATTTTTAATGTTTTTTTCGAACATATTATTTCAATTAAAAGTGGGTTATGTGGTTGTATTATATTATGCTGAATAGCATTTTCTAATAATACCTGAATAGTAAGTGGGGGTAGTTGTAATTCTAAACAGCCTACATCTATTTGTTTTTTTAATTGTAGTGAATTACCTAAACGCATTTGCATTAACTTAATATATTTTTCAGCAAATGCTATTTCCTCCTCTAAAGTAATAAACGATTTTTCATTATTGTTAAGTACATAGCGATACAAACCACTTAATTCTATAATATACTCTTCTGCTTTTTTAGGATTTTGGATAACTAGTGCACTTAAATCATTCAATGTATTAAACAGAAAATGTGGATTTAATATTTCTTTCAATTGCGATAGCTGAAATTGTAAATTTAGTTTTTGTAATTCACTTTTTTCTTTCTCAGAATGAAATGAGAGTGTATAAGAATAATATATTTCTTCAGGCACAACAATCAAAAGTGCAATCCATATACACTGCAAAAAATTAATTAACATTTCGTCATTCCAAGATATTGATTTAACAGTACTTGTTCTTACAATAATGGTTGAAAGAGAGATAATGATAAATGAAAGAGATAAAGTACCTAAATATGATAATATTAATCTTTTCTGCGATTGTACAATAGATGCTAATCTTTTTCTAATGGAAATAGTAAGCCACCTTCCTAATTCAAAATTTAATATTATAAAAACAATAATCCTAATAATGCCCCATATAGCATGCTGTGTAATTGGCAACAATAAATAACCTTGAGCCAGAATACTTGACAATATTATTGCAAATGGTATTACTATTCTTAACCAAGTATCTGATGGGACAGTTTTCATTAAGTTTTATTTGATTAACTAAATTAAAGTGTTTATTTGGGTTTGAGGTAATTGGAACCATCATTTCATCCTAAAATAAAGGCATTTCACTCCCTTAGTTTTTAAATTCTATTTGCGCTATTCCAATTTGCACATCAAATTATAATATATGAAATTTTTAAAGATTATTTTTACAATTGTTAGTGCTTATACAACATTTTGCCAAAGTACTAAGTCACAAACACCTACACACTTCGAAGCAGATAAAATGTTTAAAAAAATAATGCTGAAAGAGCATATTCCCGGCCTTGCCTATGCTGTAATTAAAGATGGCCGTGTTTTGTATATGGGAACACAAGGATTAGAATCTATTCCATATAAAAAATCTGTTACAACAAATACAGCATTTCAGCTTGCTTCCTGTTCTAAAATTTACACTGCATTGCTATTAGGTCGTTTATTTGATGATAAAATTTTAAACCAGGACGCCACAATTAGTCAATATATTGATTCTATTCCATTAGCTTGGAAAAATATCACTATTTTACAATTAGCCTCCCACCAATCGGGCATTGCTATAGCCGATTATAGCAAAGCAAGTAATGCCGACCAAACTCTTCAAATTGCAAAGCAACAAAAACTAGAGTATCAACCTGGGCAGCGATCATTTTATGTAAGCAGCGACTATTGGATTTTACAAGCTATTATTGAAAAGGTTACTGGCTTATCATATTTTGAAGCACTTAAAAAATACGTGCTTAAACCTTTAAGCTTGAACCATAGCTTTGTAAACAATGTTACTAATTCCGATTTGATTAGCCTAGATATTATTCCGGACATTGCCCAAGAGTATCATTGGCATAAAGAAGACAGCACGCTTCGAATTAGTGAAATGTGGTTTGGAAAGGCAGGCTATACTGCAGGTGGCATTTATGCATCTATCAATGATCTTGCAAAAATTGCCATAGAACTTGATCGGAGTAGTTTTATCTCAAAAAAAACCAAACAACTAATCTCAAATCCTGTATTATTAAACAATGGTACACCCGGTGAATTTGGATTGGGTTTGGTTGTTAATAATAATTATCAAGGTCACAAAATTATAGAACACAGTGGTGGACCAGCTTTAGCAGATTTTGTGCGATTTGATAAAGAAAAATATACATTTATTGTTTTAACGAATAATAGGGGTACCTATCCATATTTGGCCAAAGCTTTGGCAACTTTATTTATTAAAAAACTAAGCATGCCGACCTTACCACCCGGATACAATTAATATTCAAAGTATTCAGCAAGGGATATCAAGTACCTTTAATTGGGTTTTATGTTAATTTTACCCTTGTAGTGCAAGTATTTTGTAAATTCAAGGTTCATCCGTTTAAAGGAAATACGAAGTTTATGATATTGGTATAGTTATATTTATATACTTTTATCACATGCTATGTCAATGAATCAAAAACCTTTAACCCCCAACTGTAATGTACCTGCTATATGGCAGGAATACAAAGAAGCTTTATACCGCTATATTGTTAAGAGGGTGAAGGATAATACTATTGCAGAAGATATTTTGCAAGAAGTATTATTAAAAGTTTATGGATTTTGTCTTTCCAAATCAGGAGTTCAAAATCTGAAAAGTTGGCTATTTCAAATTGCACAAAATACCATTGCCGATTATTACCGTAAAAATAAAACCACCATTTCAGAAGAATATATTGAGGAACAAGTTGTAGAGCAAGAAGACAATGCTGCATTTTTAGAAGCACAACAATACATTTTACCCATGTTAGCATTTCTGCCTGAAGAATATGCAACGCCATTAAAAATGTACGATATTGACAATAAAAAACAAGCCGATATTGCTCGTGAACTTAACCTAAAATTATCGGCTACCAAAAGTAGAATTCAACGAGCCAGGCAATTATTAAAGGCCGAGTTTATTACTTGTTGCCGCTTTGAAACCGACAAACAGGGAAATCTTATATCCTTCCAAATTAAAGCATCATGCGAGCCGTTACAAAACTTAAAAAAACAAATTGAAAAATAATTTGCGTCTTTTTTAGCACTGCTTCGTCTTGTTATCGTTATCAAAAAACATTAAACTTATGAAACGATTCCATGTACACGTTCGTGTAAAAAACTTACAAGAAAGCATTGCTTTTTATTCCGCTTTATTCAACACCGAACCTACTATTGTAAAGCCCGATTATGCCAAATGGATGTTAGAAGATCCACGCATTAATTATGCCATATCAACCGGCCACAGCGAAAACGGTATTGAACACCTGGGATTACAAGTTGAATCTGAAACAGATTTACATGAAGCTTATGAGCATATGCAAAAGGCAAAAGGCACGGTGAGAGAAGAAGGTGAATGCACTTGTTGCTATGCAAAATCGCAAAAAAGCTGGATTACCGACCCACAAGGCGTTGATTGGGAAGTGTTTTATACACATGGCACAGCAACTGTTTATGGCGAAGGCATTAACGCCAAACCCGCACCCGAAGTAATGGAACAATGGACTGGCAATGATGGCCAAAAAGTCAACATACCACAAACCGAAGCTTTAACCTCAAAAAATACCGGCAGTTATGGAAACATTTATCATCATGCCGCTTTTGCCAAATAATTGGCAGCAAGTAAAATCTATTTACGAAAGTGGTATAGCCACAGGTATGGCCACTTTTGAAACCAAAGCACCTGAATGGGAGCAATGGAATAACAGCCACTTAACCTTTGCAAGATTGGTAGCCATGGAAAATAACAAGGTAATTGGTTGGGCAGCACTTAGCCCTGTATCAAACCGATGTGTATATGGAGGTGTAGCAGAGGTAAGTGTTTACATTGCGCCAGAACAAAGAGGTAAAGGTGTAGGCAAAAAACTTTTACAACAATTAATTACAGAAAGTGAAGCCAATGGAATTTGGACCTTACAGGCCGGCATTTTTGCTGAAAATACCGCCAGCGCAAAACTGCACGAGTCTGTAGGATTTAGATTAGTGGGCTATCGCGAAAAAATTGGCCAATTGGGTACTGAATGGAAAAACACCATTCTAATGGAACGAAGAAGTACCAAAGTAGGCATATAAGTATTCATTGAAGGAAACCTTTATTGAATGGCTTAATCACATATTCATTATTATATTATATAATCAAAACAAAGAGGTTGTTATAAAATGCAACCTCTCTTTTTTTTTATATTAGTTTAATTGGTTTTTAAAATTGAAGATAAATGGGTAAAACCTGATCGCTAGATTTGAAATACCCATAGGTAAGAACCAATAACAAAAAAATAATGGCATAACCAACAAGGCCTATCCGTTGTAAACCCAAAGTAAAGCGATGATTATAACGAGCCGGTATAAAATGCAAGCCTAAACCAAAGGCAATCATTATAATAACACTATGATAGTTTTCCCAAAATCTATTCCATAAAGAAAAATTTAGGTGATAGCATATTTGGTTAATCATGGTTACAGCTTCGGTTAATGAACTGGCCTTAAAAAATATCCAACAAAAGCAAACGAAATTGAAGGTAAGCAGCAATGAGAAAAATTGGTAAATACCGAATTTTTGCCAATGATTGGTAATTTTTTTCGTTGCCTGATGCCACAATTTATATATGGATAAAGCAATACCATGCAATCCACCCCATATTATAAAATTAAAACTGGCACCATGCCATAAACCACCAAATAACATAGTCGCAGCCAAGTTTAGGTATTGCCTGAATTTACCTTTACGATTTCCTCCTAATGGAATATACAAATAATCTCTTAACCAATTTGAAAGCGATATATGCCACCTGCGCCAAAAATCGGTAATATCTAAACTTTGATAGGGATATAAAAAATTAGGAGGAATTTTAAAGCCTAACCATTGTGCAATACCTATGGCAATGTTGCTGTATCCGCTAAAGTCGCAATAAATAACTACCGCATACCCATAAACAGCAAACAAACATTCTAAGCCGCTATACCGCTCAGGAGCATCAAAAATATAGTTTACGTAGTTTAAAGTAATGTAATCTGAAATAATCAGTTTTTTAAATAAGCCTGAAACAATTAATACAAAACCATTTGCAAAATCTTCTTTAGTTATGTGAAAAGGAAAGGTTATCTGAGGAATAAAATCTTTTGCACGTACAATAGGACCCATTACCAGTTTGGGAAAAAAAGAAAGAAACAATAGATATTCATTGAATTTTTTTACCGGAACAAATTCACCACGATACACATCTACCGTATAACTAATATTTTCAAAAGTGTAAAATGAAATACCAACAGGCAATAAAATATTTAACGGATGAACTTGAAATAAAAATATGTCATTGAGTATTTGAATAGCAAAATTGCTGTACTTAAAATAGAATAATAAACCTAAATTAAGGGTAATACTAAATATTAGTAACGCCTTCTTTTTAATGAGAGATTTAGATTTGTATATGGCATTCGATATAAGAAAGTCGGCAATAGCTGAAATAATTACCAACACAACAAAATAGCCACTTGCTTTATAAAAGAAATAAAGAGAGGTAAGGCAAAACAAATTGGTTCTTGCCGTTAAATTATTTCGAAGCAAATAGTATAGAATAATGAAGATAAAGAAGAGATATACAAAAAAACCATTATTAAACAATAAGGGATTGTTTTCATCATATACTAATTGGTGCAAGAATTTATCAAGATCGAATGTAGGGAACATATATTGGGTTAATTAGAACTATTTTGTACAGCTTTATTATATTCAAATAAAATGGCATCATAAATGCTTTTACCAATTATATCGGCACCCTTGGGTGTTAAATGCGTATAATCCTTATAAGCCAATGGCGGATTACTATTCACCCAACGTACCATACTACCCTCACCACCCATACTGGCGTAAGTATTATAAAATGCCGAGCCGGTTGAATAAGCTACTCTTTGTTGAAAGGTTAACAAGTTACGCAAACCTATAGCCGTTTTATAACTATCATCATAACGAAATGCTTTATCAGCAGAACTAACCAATAAAACATCGGCATCTTTAAAAGCCGCTTTTAACTTATAAATAGATTTTGTGAAAGGGCCAAAAAACCAATTAAACTCGCTATCGGTAGGTTTTACAAACATATTTACGCCATACTGCTTAACAATTAAATCGTAGGAGTGAGTTTTTGCAATAGCGGAAAGAAATGCAGTATCCATTCTTCCATATTCATGGCCACTAATTCCTCTAAATGAAAAATTATCGAGAATGATACCAAAAGGCGATTCTAATGAAAAGCCATATAAATTATTGGCATTTACCACTTCAAAACGAAGTGTATTGCCCGCACTGCTTTCCAAAATGGTGTCATTCATAATATTGGCAGCTTGAATGGTGATAGGTTTACCATTCACAGTAACTGTAGTTGTTCCTAAAGTATTACCAAACAATAAATGTTTTTCTAATATACTGGTTGAAGGTGCAGTTTTATCTTTTATTTGTGTATAAGCATAACCATTTGCTTCAAAGCAACGACCTGACAAAAACAATTTTTTTCCGTTTTTATTTGCAATAAAATTTGATTCCTACCAATTAGAATAACTTGTATTAGCATAGTTTCTATCAGCACCATATAAACTGCTCATGGGCATAAAGCCAATACCGTAGCCCCCAAAAGTTTGTTGCAATAATTTTCTAAGCATTTGTGTTATTAAATCACCTTCAATCATACTATCACCTAAATATGCAATTCGAATTTTCTTTCTTTGTCCGTTTTTAAGTTCAATTAATTTAGAAATAAATCGTTTTAGTGCAGTGTTAGATGGGTCTTCCTGAAAATCCGTAATTCTATTAGGTTCACTAAAATTATTAAATACAGTATGTACTACTTCTGTCCTTAATGTATCATCATTTGTTTTATTCTGCAGTGTATCTGCCCCCTGAATAGAGTCAACCACTGTAACAGGGGTATTAATGTTTGATATAGTGTCAACAGGTGTTTCAGCTAACACTGATGTTACAGTGTCGGATTTAATAACATCTGCTAAAATATTAATACTATCTATCGGTTTCCACTTAAATTTTGAATAACTGTTAACAATAGAAACTGCAAACAACAAAACCGTAATAAGTATAACAAAACGAATAAGGTTTTTGGTGTAATCCATTTGATATTAAATTATCATTCCGCTAATTTGTATTTAAGTATAATTGATTTAACCTGATTTTTCCAAAAGTTGGGTTTTCCTGAATATCCTGCTTTCGCCATGGCATTTAACCATAATAAATAATCATTATTGCCTTTTAATTTACTGTAATAGGAAAAGCGGGATACATGTTTACAAAAATCTACGAATGAAGCTTTAGCAGAAACATATTGCTTGTATTTTGTTTTAATTCCATGTGTTTTCATTACATTATTCTTTCCAACAAAGCCAAAGTAGTTGTTTAGTAGTTTGGCATTTCTGTCACGGCCAAAGCCCGACTCCACGATAGAAATACCCATGATAATTGATGTCGGTATTTCATATACCATAGAGAGGGAATCAACCAATGGTTTAAATTTTTTTATGTACTTGTGTTGGGAAAATACATGGGTGCTTATCGTTAATAAAAGCAATGCGATTAAAATAATTTTCATGGATATATTGTTAGTAATAAATAGTGTTTTAAATTAAATTTTCAAAATATACTATCAATTTATATCATTTGTTACTAGATTCCTTCCTATCCAAAATGCCACAATAATTGCTACGATTATAATTATTGCTCGCTGCCCAAACAATCTTTTCCTCCATTTCAATATTTTATCGCTAGGCACCAATAATGATTCAAAAACTATCCCTGCGAATAGGTATGGTATAGAAAGCACCAGCAAAACATTTTCATTTATTGCTTTTAAAATATCAAAATTTAACAAATAATGTATTGCACGTTGTGATCCGCAACCAGGGCATTTAAAACCGGTAATTACAAAAAATGGGCATTTTGGAAAAAACATACTATGAATAGGATTAAAAATTCTATACACCATTGCTATTATTGCAATTAGAATAATTACAATACTCCATTTTAAAATATTAACTATACGCATTTGCTGCACCGGCAATTTTAAAAGCACTGGCCACACCGGCTATTACTAAAATAAAATAGATAATAGCGATAGCAATACCAATAAAAAAACTTACCATGGTCCATTTTTTTGCTTCAGCAGAGGCTCTATTTGCACCATCAATGTCGCCAGCATAAAATCGCGACTCTACTCTTGAAGCATTTACAATTCCCGCAATTCCAAATGGCAAACAGCAAAATAAGGTTACTAAAATTGATTCAACCAGCCATGATTTGGGAGGTTTTTGATTGTTGAAATTTTCCATACTATTGAGGTTTAAGGTTGATTTTATAATTGTTATTTAAAGAGATGATATTCAAAACAAAGTAAAAAACTAAAATATTTTTCGTTAAAACCACTTTATATAAATATTTTATTTATTTGCCATCAATGAAAATTTACTTTAAAATATTTTTCGTCAAATAATGTTAAAATGTTATTCATAAAAAATGTAACTTTCCAAGTTTAGTTAATACATTATGTATGCTTTGTTTTTATTTCTCCACTCTGCTTGTGATGCATACTTAACAAAATAAATTTTAAGGTCGGCCTGTGTTTCGTAATTAACAAAGTAAATTTTTTTGTCAGCCTGTGATGCATAGCTCACAAAAAACCATTTTCCATTGTTATTTTCTGCCTCTGATTGATAACTTACTTTATATACTTTTAAATCGGCCTGTGTTTCATAGTTTACAATAAAAATTTTTACATCAGCTTGGTTGGCATAATTCACCACAAAAACTTTTTGCGAAAAGCCATTACCGTACATAAAAAATGCAACTATAAATAACACTCCTTTCATTTTAAACAATGATTGAACGTTTATTTAATATTCTATCGCTCATGGTATTTCCCCATGCCACACCTGAGGCGGGGAGAGCTCGTTCTCTTCCCCAAATTCGAATAGCTTCAATTTTTTCCGGTGCGGTTTTGCTTAAGGGAACAATATTTTTAAAACATTTTTCATATAAGGTATCATCTACAAAATTATCACCGTGTATTACAGCTTGAATGGCAACATCTCTTACTGCACCTTCTATATCAGAACCGGCAAAGCCCTCTGATATATTAATAAGCTGTTGCAGCATTTGATCTGAGGGTTTTGATAAGAGATTACGTTGTATATAAAGTTGAATAATATCTTTTCTTTCTTCTTCTCCGGGTAAATCAACAAAAAAAAGTTCATCAAACCTTCCTTTGCGTAAAAGCTCTGGTGGTAATTTGGAAACATCATTAGCTGTTGCAACTATAAAAACCTTTGCTGTACTTTCCTGTAACCAGAATAAAAATTGGCCTACCATTCTTACTGAAGTTCCACCATCACTTGAAGCAGTTGCACCCGATAAGCCTTTTTCTATTTCATCAATCCATAAAATGCAGGGTGCTGCATTGTCAGCAGAAGCTAATGCGTCTTTTAATCTGTTTTCCGATTGACCAAGATATTGCCCCTGAATTGCTGCAAGATCCAACCTATATAAAGGTAAATTCCAATTTGCTGCAATGTATTTAGCGGAAAGAGATTTTCCACACCCCGGCACACCCACCAATAATACTCCACGAGGTGGTCTTAATTTTCTTGACTTTAAGTCTGCAGTTAATAGTTTTTTTTGATGGTCTAACCAATGTTGCAAACCAGACAATCCGGCCACAGAAAGTAATGAAGGTTCAATTTTTACTTTTTCCAGGCCGGAAATATCACTAAACAATTTATCTTTTGCATTAACTAGTTCTTTAAGGTCCTCTTTTGTTAAATTACCCTTGGCCATTTGTGTAGCCAAAACATTTTCAGCTTCAATTTTGGTCATATTAGCCAAAATGGATGCTGCCATCTTATAATCTGATTCGTCCCATTCAATTGTAATGGAATTTTTATATGGAAGCACACAATCTTTTACAACTTCTAACATTTCTTCTTCATTCGGTGTATCCAAAGTAATTGTCATTCCCAATCTTTGTAATTGTGGCCAAATGCTTTTTGTTGTAATTAAACAGATACTTCCACCATGTTCTATTGCTTGTACAACACCATCATAAATGTGTCGAGAAACTATGTTATCATCTTCAATATCACTGACTTCAGTAAAAACGAAGGTCAAATTAAGTCTTTGTGCAATGTTTTGAACAGCAAAATCTAATCCGCCCGCAACAGTCCGATCATCATTCACATTTTTTTTGGTTCTAACATCAAACGTACCATGTGATAAACTGTGTACATAAATGGGAATATTAATTTCTTCTGCCAATTGCTGAATAACTTCTAATACCCTTGTCCTTTCAATACTTCTAATTGAAATAAAGGGTATACGAGCTCTTAGCATTCGTTGCAGTGATGTTTTGAATTCTTTTTTATTGGACATGTTAGAATATTATTTGCCGTCCTAATGGCGGTTGTTTATCATTTGAATTAGATTTCTCTTTTTTATTACCCGTATTAACTACTGTGAAATTTTCTAAAATATTACTCAATGTAAATGCATTTATCAGCATTAGCATATGATCGCTTTTATTAGAATACGGAGAAATATTTTTTCTTAAATTTTTTTTGATCTCCTCTATAAAGCTTTCAAGATCCTTCTTTAAAGCTTCACTTACTTCTTTCGGTAAGTCTTTCAAAGCAATAAATTTGGCAAGCGGTATAAAATTTTGAAAAGCATTATGCAATGTAATTTCAAATTCATTAATAGATTTATAGGTTTGAACTTGAAAAGAACGATGAAATTTATCAAGCCAGCTAAGTTTTCGCTCCTTATATGCCGATTCTACTTTCAGGCAGTAGCGGTAAGCACTGCCTTTATCAATTTTGAAATCTGATTCCATCAATTGATTCAATACAGTATCATCACCCTTACTAAATTTTTCCAAAAGATTTACAAATTCAGAATATGTTTTTAAGGACATTATGATTGTTTTTTAATTCGAGGATTAATAAACTCATATGGCGGAAAGATATCCCAATCAGGAAATATGGAATTTTTATTTTCATTAATGCTTTGTAAATTTTCTTTATTATTTACGTCTTGCATATTTGCAATATTTTTTTCGGTTGAAATTTGATTTTTTTCAGATTGATTTTCAGATTGATTAAACAAAATATTAGCCATAAAAAAATATTTTAATTTATATAATATTTCTAGCAGTTTCTCTTGATATACCGGTAAAGTTTTCAGGAACAATAGATGCCAGTAGTTCTGAAAGCTTCTCCGATTTGGCATCTTCAAGTGTAAGTTCTTTTCTATAATCTACAATTTCTGTAATACAGCCATTTAAAATAATACTGGACTTTTCTTTTCTTTCATTAATTCTTTGATTGACGGCTTTCTTCGCTTTATTGTATTTATTTAATAAATAAATAAAAATTCCTATACCAAATATTAAAATCACAGCACTTAAAAAGTATAAACTACTGTAGTTGTAAAAAATAAAAATACTTATCAATATAAAGAAAAGTGCCATTAAATAACCAGCAGTATTTTGAGGTATTTTTTCTGTTTCTTTTAATAAAATTTGTTGAAAATATGCATTATGCTTTTCGAATAATTCGTTTTGATTGCTACCATCTGTAGTTGTTGCTTTAAACCCGTCAATGTCTAACTCTACTGTTGCTGGAATTTTACTTCTACATTGCGCCGTAAATGTTTCATAGGCAGGTATTATCCACGGCAAACAAATTGAAACAGCTAATGCTTGTGTTACTTTATTAGCACCTGATATATCAGGATTGAATGTGGCATTTGCAAGTAGTTGTAAAAAATTTACTTTTTCTTTATAAATATTTTTTTCCGCATCCATTACCGCCTGAGCAGCAGCTTTATCACCTTCCATTTGAATGATGAGTTGATTTAATCTAACCTCTTTTTGCAATGGTAATTCTTCGTCATCAAAATTTGTTACCAATAAATTAAGTATTTCGTCTAGTTGTTCTACCACATTTTTCGAAAAATCTCTGGAAGGGTTAATTATATCTTTAAAATAATTGTTCAAAACTTCATGAGTTCTTGCCTCTTTTAATGAATTTTCTAACTCAGTCCAATTAGTTGAAAATTTTTCTAATAATATATATTCATTATCTTTAATTGGTGCTTTTGAGGCAAAGAAATTAACCCATTGTAATTTTTGTTCCTCTATAAAGTTTTCCTTTTGAGAAATTATTTCTAGCCAATTTTTTATATGAGACATCATTATTTGGCGAGCAGAAGGCAAAAATAAACCCATAGTAACTGCCTCTAGTATTATTATGAACTCTCTTTCAAGATTAAATGGATCTTGATGCATAAAACAACGCTCTAACCACTTTGTACTAGCTTGCATCCTTTTTAATCTACGCATTATTAGCATTAAAAATAGGGAGGTCCTGTAATCATCTCGTCTTAATGCTTCTTTTAATGCTTTTTCACAGTTAGATTTATCATTTCTAATCCATGATGCTATTGTTACCAAAGCAGGGGCTAACCAATATCCCGGAGCCTTTAACATCATTTCTTCAGTAGCCATTCTTATTGATCCATCACTTACAATTCCAGCATCAACGCCTTGCAGTATTCCAGTAGCTAATCTTCTCACTTCAGCGTAATATCCATATTTAATGTGCAAATCCTGCTTTAAGTTTCCTTGTCTAGTTTCAGCAAGTTGTAAAGCTTTATGCTTTGCATCCTCTTTTAAAAATTGATAAAACTTGCTGGCTAATATTGTTAATTCGGCCTGAATTGACTGGTGACTGAGTTTCAATAAACTGATTTCTGAGTTAATTTCCGATACATCAGAACTGATTGCTCTTAAAGCATTATTAATAAAAGAAAGGTCGGCATAGGATATTACATGATTTGCCATATTACATGTTTTTAGTTTTATAATTGTACAGTTGAACCATCCTTTCTAATCAATATGATCTTATTTCTATAAATTTCTATCATCTTATAAGCATCATGCCTAGCCAAGTTGCGTCCCCTCTCAAATTGCTCATCTAAAAATTCGCTGATTTTGTAATGACGTATAATTTGTTTGCCACTTAAATCAATTAAATGCACGTCGTACGGATGACCTAAAGCACACTTCGATAAAATTCCTAAGGGCAGGTCAACCAAGCCATCTTTCGAAAATTCTGATTTAATTGATTGAATTATTTCTTCTATACCCTGTGTATTATTCGATAAATTTCCTGCATCTAGTTTATCAATGCAATTCATATAGCCAAATGATCGCTTCTTTAAATTGAGAAATTGATGCACACTTGAAGAAGTCCCTTCCGTTTTTTCTTTTTGTTCTATATCTGATTTATAATGAAAATCTTCCTGATTTTCTAACATTATTTTAGGCATAAGAAATCGTTTATTATTTTATACAACAATTTAAAAATGCACTTAATTTATTCTTTTTAAAACTCAAATACCAAAGTGAACCTGAAGATTTTAAATTTTAAATAGTTCTTGTTTTTACCACTTTACAAATTTTATTGAACTATATTAAATAATTTAAAGAATAGTTAAAAAAAAAGTTATGAACCAAGATTCTAAAAAAAACATCCAAAATATTTGATTATCAATATGTAACATAGTTGGTTATTAACCAATGTGTTGTAAATACATTATTTGGCTTAAGTTAATAATAGTACAAGTATATTATTTGCTTCAATTAATGGAAAATAAAAAAGCGGCAGTAACTACGCTTGTTACTACCGCTTAGTGTGTGTTTTAATTTTCTATTCTAGCTATTCTTCTTTAGGAAAATCGGCGCCTTCCGTAACGGTGGCCCAAGTTTCAAAATCGTGTTGCAGCTCTGCCAACTTGGCTTTTGCACCACGTAAAGCAGCTGCTCCCAACAATAATCTTAAAGGCGGATTTTCAGATTCAACTACTTGAATCATTGCTTTTGCTGCTTTTACCGGATCGCCGGGTTGTTTGCCACTATACCCTCTTATATCGTTGATGTTTTTGTGGGCAGTAGTTGCATAATCGGCAATTTGTATGGATGAATTGTTGGCTGAACGACCTGCCCAATCGGTTCTAAAACCACTTGGCGCAACGATGGTTACTTTAATGCCGAGTGGTGCAACCTCCTTATACAATGCTTCGCTTAAACCATCAACCGCATATTTTGTGGCATTATAAAAACCAACCCCGGGGAAAGATCGCAAACCACCAATAGAAGCAATGTTTAGAATATGCCCGCTTCGGCGTTGGCGCATATATGGCAATACTTCTTTGCTAACATTAGCCAATCCAAACACATTAATTTCAAACATTTTCCTTACCTCGGCATCCTCACTTTCTTCTACTGCAGCAAAATAACCAATACCGGCATTATTTACCAACACATCAATTTGTCCAAAATGCTGTATAGCTTTTGTTACAGCTTTTTCAATATCGGAGGTACTTGTTACATCTAAAGGTAATACCAATGCGGTGTTAGGATAGTGTGAAGCTATATCTTCAATATCGGCTGTATTACGCGCTGTAACAACAGCATTATATCCATGCGCCAATACTTCATTGGCTAGGGCACGACCAAATCCGGTGGAACATCCGGTAATAAACCATACTTTCTTCATGTAATAAACTTTCGTAATAAAAATTAGGGGTTTGTTGACCAAATAGAGGCATCTTTTACAAATACTCTTCTATTCAATTTTAATTGAGCAATTACCAATTCAGCAAAATCTTCCGGATGCATTAATTTTTCTTCATTATTATTAATGAGATTGGATTGTATAGCCAAATCTGTTACTACCGTACTAGGTGCCATTGCGGTTACCCGAATATTGTGTTTACGCACTTCTTGCATTAATGATTCTGTTAATCCCATTACACCAAATTTTGAAGCACTGTATGCACTGGTTAAAGCTGCCCCTCTTAAACCCGCTGTTGAGGAAACATTTACAATATCGCCGGTTTTACGATCTATCATTTCCTGTAAAACGGCTCTGGTTACATGGTAAACACCAAATAAGTTCACTCGCACTTGGTATTCCCAATCCTCGGGGGTTAATTCTAAGAATTTACCAAACTTGCCAGTACCGGCATTATTAATTAAAATATCAATAGGGCCTAATTTTTTTTGAATATGCTGTACTGCTGTTTCTACTTCATGACGATTACTAACATCGGCATGGTGATAAGTAGCTTTCACACCCATTGCACTAATTTCATTGGCTACTTGTTCCAAATCTTTTTCGCCACGGGCAATTAATCCTACATGAACACCTTCTTTGGCTAAAGCAAGTGCCAACGCTTTACCAATGCCTTTACCAGCACCGGTTACAATGGCTGTTTTTCCGTTTAATGATTCCATAGTCTCAATTAATTGATGGTTATAAAAATTGTTTAAACTGTTGCAGAAGATAAAACCGGATAATCCGTATATCCTTTTGCACCAGGGGTATAAAAAGTACCTTGATCCGGTGCATTTAATGGCGCATCTTGTTTAAATCTTTCCACCAAATCAGGATTCGCTAAAAAGGGCACACCAAAAGCCACTAAATCTGCTTCGCCGTAAGCTAATACTGCATTGGCAGTTGTTTTATTAAATCCTTTGTTGATTATCAAGGTTCCTTTATACAAAGGTCTAAAATGTTTTGCAACATGGGTAACTGCATAAGGCAAATGATCAACAGGAACAAATGGCTCTGTTAAATGTAAATAAGCCAAAGGATAGTCGTTCAATTTTTTTACAATGTATTCAAAGGTGGGAATGGTATTTTCATCCATATTAATTCCAAATAAACCATTTAAGGAAGGACTTAACCGAACCCCAACTTTTTGCAAACTAACCGCTTGTTGTATAGCCTCTAAAATATCGAACAATATACGGGCATGATTTTCAATGCTGCCACCATAAGCATCGGTACGCTTATTAGAAGTTCCATTAAAAAACTGGTGCAATAAGTATCCGTTTGCGCCATGTATTTCAACGCCATCAAAACCTGCAGCCATAGCATTTATTGCTGCTTGCTTAAAATCTTGAATGGTTTGTTGAATGTCTGCCAAAGTCATTTCTTTTGGGGTCACGGTATCTACAAATCCATTAACGGTATATGATTTTTCGTTAGGATTAATGGCTGAAGGCGCCAGTGGTAATTCTCCGTTATGAAAATCAGGATGCGATATGCGACCAACATGCCAAAGTTGAGCAAAAATTTTACCGCCTTTATCGTGCACTGCTTTGGTTACCAGTTTCCATCCTTCTACCTGTTCTTGTGAGTATATGCCGGGAACATTGATATAACCTACCCCTTTTGTACTAACAGGCACGCCTTCCGTAATCATTAATCCTGCGCTAGCTCTTTGAGCATAATACTCAGCCATTAAAGGCGTGGGCACATGGCCGGGGTTATCTGCACGGCTTCTTGTCATTGGCGCCATAACCATTCTATTACTTAAAGTTAATCCTGCTAAATTGTAAGGTGTAAATAAAAGTTCTTGCTGCATGTTTTACTTTTTTAAGATGAATTGTAAATAAATATTAATATATAATTTATGTTAATTTGTTTTCTTCAATTAAGGTCCAATGTGCAAATGATAATAGTTGAAGAGCTAATTGTAAGGCATCAGCATTTTCACCTTGAACCATAACACTTGAATGATTGATTATTACTTTGATAACATGAGAATGGGGGAGAATGTTCTGTAATGATACCAACTCATCATTTACATTTGAAATTTGCAGAATAGTTTTACAGGTAGTTACTTCTGCAATTTTTTTTGCAATTGAAGCATGTGTAAATGTTGGAGAAGCCAATACAATAATATCTGCCTCCCAAGAAGCATCTTTACTGCAAGAAAGCACTTCTACAGCACTTGGTAGTTGCGTTATATGTTTGATTTTAGTAGCTAATAATGACGTTTGTATTTCGTCACTATCAATTAACAATAAACGATATGCTTTAGCTATAGCCATTGCAAATTGTGCGCCCACATTACTGTTGGCACCAATAATGGCTACACTATTATTATAGCCTATGCTTTTCATACTGCAAAGCTATTCCGTTGGTAATTTTAGAAACTTGAGCCAGCACAAGAAATTCAATTGATCTACATCAATCACATAATTAAGATTGCATTAATTTTTTGCGAATTCGACTGAGGGTTTCAGGTGTTAATCCAAGATAAGAGGCTATGAGGTTTTGCGGAATTCTTTGAATCATTTCAGGATGGGTAGCAACCAACCGTTTATATTTTTCTTCAGCAGAATAACTAATGGTATTAATCAATCTTCTTTCTTTAGATATTATATTGTTTTGAAAGAGTATGCGAAAATATCTTTCCATTACAGGAAGTTGAAGTAACATGGCTTCAAAATTGGGAAGAGTAATCATCAATAATTCAGCATCTTCAATAGCATCAATATTATATTGAGATATATCGCCGGATAAAAAGCTGTATGTATCCGCCATCCACCAGCCTTCCCAAGCAAATTGTATCATATGTTCGGCACCTTTATCGTCCACATGATACATGCGTAACAACCCTTTTTCTACAAACATTAAATATTTGCAAACATCACCTTCCTGTAAAATGTATTGGCGCTTTCTTAGCTTCTTAGGAATGAAGAATGATTTTAGTAAATCTACATCACCCACTGAAAGGTTTACCTTTTCCTGAATATGTGCCAATAAAACATTAAACATTACTACAAAAATAGCTATAAATTGAAGCAATTGAAATTAACATACAATTACATCAATACTTGTTTATTCACCTTCCACAACAATTACCCTATCCGGCTCGTTGGGTTGCTGCTGAATGGCCGATATGCTTAAAACATGATTTTGCATTTTTGCCGGAACCTGTTGTTGATTCATTAACCAATACACTTTTTTTATTTGCTGAAAAGGAAAATTAGTTAACTGTAAATTAGTAACACTATCTGCCAATACATGCACAAATACCTTACCGTTAGTTTGTGTAATAGCACCCCATGGTTGAGGACGTATATATCCTCCCCTGGTTGCATAAATACTAGTCCCGTATGTTTTTAACCATTTGCCCATAAAAGCTAAACGTTCCTGAAATTCAGGCTGCACAGCACCATTGGGCATTGGACCAATATTTAATAAGAAGTTGGCGCCAAAACCGGCAGCACGTACTAAATAATGAATTAAATCTGTAGTTGATTTATAACTGGTATCAGTTAAATTAAAACCCCATGATGTGTTAATCGTTTCGCAGGTTTCTAATGGCAAATTAGATATACCACCACTACCAAACCCTTGTGTATCATTGCCGGGTAAATCTTTTTCAAACATCTGAAAATCTTCCCCTGGCATTGGCTTCAAGTGATGATTATTGCCAATTAAACAAGCAGGTTGAAGGCGGTGTATCAATCCATATATTTCATTTAAATGCCAATTTACTAAAGGTGCATTAACACTATTCTCACCCTTTGGCAGCTGATCCCAATAACCATCAAACCAAATGCCCGCAACAGGTCCATATTGAGTTAATAATTCTGTAAGTTGGTTTTTCATGAATTGTATATAATGATTCCAATCTTCTTGATGGGTTCGTCCAGTTCCCTTACCTGTTCTACCTGTAGTCCACGAATAATCTTCCCTTCGCCAATCTAACAAGGAATAATAAAAAAACAGCTTTATCCCTTGTCGGTGGCAGGCATCGGCCATCATTTTTACTACATCTTTATGATAGGGGGTATTCATTATGTTGAAGTCGGACTGCTTAGTGTCCCACATACTAAATCCATCATGGTGTCGGGTTATTAGCGTAATATATTGCATGCCCGCATCTTTGGCCATTTTAACCCATGCATCGGCATCAAAGGCAATAGGATTAAAGAAGTCCATTAAGCGCGTATAATTTTTTACAGTAATTTTTCTATTATTCATTACCCATTCACCTGCTCCGGGAATACTAAAGGGACCCCAGTGTATGAACAACCCAAATTTGGCATTTTGAAACCATTGGCGCGCTTTGAGGTTTTCTGAAGTTGGTTGATATGAACTATCATTTTGTGCACTTGTTGTTCCCCAAACAACAAAGCAACAAATAAATACAATTATTTTACGCATATAATTTAGTTGGTTTTTATCTTAAGCAGTTTACCAATTAGTAAATTCCATTTACTTGGTTTTAAAGTTAAGATTAAACCCTTGAATAACTGCGTAGAAAAGTATTCATTATAAAATGAAAAATCAGACAAGGTCAATAACACATTCGGAAAGCACAAAAATTGAGGTAGAGAAATATTTCTTTCCAATAGGTTTAAAACACTTCCTTCACCACATTACGTATTACTTTAGGTTTTCCCAAGGTATAGTAATGCAACACAGGAACACCGTGCGATTTTAATTCTTTAGATTGTTGAATTAACCATTCTGTTCCTATAGCTTCAACCTCGGCATCTGTTTTACATTTTAGGATAGCATTCGATAAATCGGTTGGAATATCTACATGAAAAATACGA
>Ga0078972_1004031_pt1 | contig 41855 bp, 34 predicted proteins | sample YelNatPaOPGAMG01_FD_67568 | JGI IMG/M metagenome (GOLD analysis project Ga0078972, IMG submission 67568) | Hot spring thermophilic microbial communities from Obsidian Pool, Yellowstone National Park, USA - OP-RAMG-01 (SPADES assembly) (version 2) | ecosystem: Environmental > Aquatic > Thermal...
TCCTCCACCGAGGAACACAACTCCCTAGAAAGGAGGTGATCCAGCCGCACCTTCCGGTACTGCTACCTTGTTACGACTTCACCCCAATCACCGACCCCACCCTCGACGCCTGCCTCCTCCTCCGAGGTTAGCTCAGCGGCTTCAGGTGTTGCCGACTTTCGTGGTGTGACGGGCGGTGTGTACAAGACCCGGGAACGTATTCACCGTGGTATGCTGACCCACGGTTACTAGCAACTCCTCCTTCATGCAGGCGGGTTGCAGCCTGCAATCTGAACTGAGATCGGGTTTGTTGGGATTGGCTCCCCCTCGCGGGTTGGCGACCCTTTGTCCCGACCATTGTAGCGTGTGTGTCGCCCAGAACGTAAGGGCCATGCTGACTTGACGTCATCCCCGCCTTCCTCCACGTTGATCGTGGCAGTCTCGTCGGACATCTGCAACCGACGACAGGGGTTGCGCTCGTTGCGGGACTTAACCCAACACCTCACGGCACGAGCTGACGACAGCCATGCAGCACCTGTGCCGCCGTCCCTTGCGGGCACGCCCATCTCTGGACGGTGCGACGGCATGTCAAGTTCTGGTAAGGTGCTTCGTGTTGCATCGAATTAAACCACACGCTCCGCTGCTTGTGCGGGTCCCCGTCAATTCCTTTGAGTTTTAACCTTGCGGTCGTACTCCTCAGGCGGACCACTTAATGCGTTAGCTGTGAGACTGAACGGGTCGATACGTCCAACCTCTAGTGGTCATCGTTTACTGCTGGGACTACCAGGGTATCTAATCCTGTTTGCTCCCCCAGCCTTCGCACCTGAGCGTCAGAGACGAGCCAGGACACTGCCTTCGCCCTCGGTGTTCTTCCTGATCTCTACGCATTTCACCGCTCCACCAGGAATTCCGTGTCCCTCTCTCGCTCTCAAGTCGCGCCGTTTGCCGAGACCCTTCCCGATTCACGCGGGAACTTTCACCCGACACGCACGCGACCGCCTGCGTGCCCTTTACGCCCAGTCATTCCGGAGAACGCTCGCCCCCTACGTATTACCGCGGCTGCTGGCACGTAGTTAGCCGGGGCTTCTTCCTGCGGTACCGTCGCTTCGTCGTCCCGCAGAAAAGCAGTTTACAACCCGAAGGCCGTCTTCCTGCACGCGGCGTTGCTCGGTCAGGCTTGCGCCCATTGCCGAAGATTCCTCACTGCTGCCTCCCGTAGGAGTCTGGGCCGTTCTCAATCCCAGTGTGGCTGGCCGTCCTCTCAGACCAGCTACCGATCATCGCCCTGGTGAGCCATTACCCCACCAGCTAGCTAATCGGACGCAGACTCATCTTCCAGCGCCTTGCGGCTTTGCTCGTAAGCATGCACTCACGAGCCTATGCGGTATTGTCAGCGATTTCTCGCCGGTATCCCTCACTGGAAGGTAGATCATCCACGCGTTACTCACCCGTCCGCCACTCCCTCTCCTTCCGCAGAAGGAGAGAGCGTTCGACTTGCATGTGTTAGGCACGCCGCCAGCGTTTCTCCTGAGCCAGGATCAAACTCGCCATCCATGATGATGCTTCCACTTCCCCTACTCCTCAAAGTAGCGATAGTGCTGAGCGATCCTTACCAAACGTTGCGCTTGGCTTTTGCTTGCATTGACAGAAACTGTTTGAGCAACAGTTGCTATCTGTTTTCCACTCTTCAGTTGTCAAAGTACATTCGCATCAACGCAGTATGAATGCCAAAGCCTACATACTGCGATTTCATTATGTGAAATAAGTGGTAGCCTCAAAGGAGATTTGCTTCAACAAAATAATCTTATGAAAGGTACTGCTTTATAAGCCGCATTCATAGCATTTAGCAGCATCAACAAGTGGAAGAGACTTCATTAAGAACAACACTTGGAATATTGTTTTTATTCCCACCTTCCATCCTTCATGGAAGAAGGAAGATAAAGAAATATCGCAGAAGTTTCGGTGTCACAGATATTAACACCACCGACATGGTGTTTATTCCCATATACCCAATTTTCTCACAAGGAAAAACTCGATAAGGATATTCGGTGTCATAAGTATGAACACCAATACCAGGCCAGATATTCCCATATTCCTATACTTTTTCTAAGAAAAACCATAGATGAGGGAACACAGCAGTAGCATGCATAATAACGCACATCATGTGAGGCTTATTTCCCCTCTTACCACTTCTTTAAGCTATCATAGACAATATTTATGCTGAGCATTCACCAGAATAATCACAACAATGGTAAAAGAGAGGGGTATTGCTTGACAGTTACATATTCAAACATTAAAATTTAAAATAGCAAATCTTATCTATGATTATCACAAGGATATCTATGGCTCACGTGGGTCTACTCGAAGATAATAGTCGGATCGCCAGGCTCTGTGCAACAATGTTGCACTACGCCGGGCATCAAGTAACAATCTACCAGCATCCGCTGGAGTGTCTCCAGGCATTGCTACCGCCACGCACACTTGCTGATGAACAACGATCATCAGAAGTTGAAACACACACGCCACCTATCGATGTGCTCATTCTCGATCTACATCTGCCGGATATAGACGGCATTGAAGTACTGCACTATCTACGCTCCTCGCCACACACACGCTATATGCCGCTGATTTTCTGTACTGCTGCCGCACCTCACGAAGTTGATCGCGCGCTTCAGATAGCGCCCAACGCTAGCTTTGTCGAGAAACCATTCAAGCTTCAAACGCTCATGGGGGCGGTAGCCAAAGCCGTCAAGGCACAGGTGTAAATACGCCTTCTACGCTCAACTCGCTTGAACAGGCATAACTCCATTCATGGAATCATGCCTGTTTTGTCTGTTTGCGCTACTGAGCAGAATTCACCGGCGTCTTTAGCAGATTATCCAGCGTGCTAAGACGAACACGATAGCTTTGCCGCTTACCTACATGTGGCAATGTGACCGCCTCAAGCGCTCCCTGTGAAATCCAGCGACGTACAGTGGTCGAGTCCACGCGCAGGCGGCGCGCTACCTCCGCAACGGTCAACAATTCCTCATCAAACTGTGATTTTGGCGATGATGCTCTCGGCATAAATCCCTCCTACTTTGGCGTATCTTGTATACACTGATATTGCGGTTTCTCCATAGGAGACGCCCGAATATCAGCTACTCATATGTATAAACGAAATAAACAAGCAAAAAGTCACGCCTTTACAAAAAAAGTAAGGCATATTCAAGACAAATAAAGAGAAATTTACCGAAGGACACAAGATGATTTCATATTATGAACTTCACTGCATTTGCTTTACTCTATGCGACACCTCACGAAGCAAGCGTTCTTGCGCGGGGGTAAGGACGGTTCGCACTAAATCAGTCATTGTCGTCGCAAAAGGCATCTCCCTATCAAACCATGATGCTAATTGCTGTTGCAATACCGCAAGAATCTCACCGTATTTGCGGCACTCCTTAACCAATTTGCAGCATTCCTCAGCCAGCCGCTCAATCTCAGGGGCATCCTCCGGTAACGCGGTCACAGCAATGATGCGCTCACCCAACTGAAGTAATAAGGTGTAGTGTTCGGGGTGCGCTACAAAGTAGTGGGCCAGTTCCATCATCGCCTCTCGATAGCCTTCAGGCCACTGCAAACTATCCAGCAGAGCGTTCGTCTTCATCTCCATTGCCCATAGTTCCGGGCTAATCTGTGCCAGCAACGAACCAAGTTGCTCTAAGACATACTGCACAGGTGGCGATGGCCGGTACGGCTCATCCAGACCCTTCATTCCTTCAGATGATTCTAAAAAATCTCTAATACGTTCTCGCCGTTCTTGCAACACACAGATTTGAGCCTCCAGTTCCTGGTCGAGCAGAAGCAATACCTCCTGCAAGGTTCGCTCTTGATCTACTGCACCAAGCACGCCCTTGATCTGTTGCAACGACAGACCCAGCGACTGCAATCGACGAATAGAACGTAAACGCAATACATCTTGTGCTGTATAAAGTCGATAGCCAGCAGCGCTACGCTCCGGCTCCCGTAACAATCCCATTTTATGATAATGGCGGATTGTCTTTGTTGTCACACCAAGCAGTTGTGCAAGCTCTTTAATATGTAAATGTGTTCTCAACACCAATTATCCCCCTTAATCTCTAACCTTGTCTGAATAACCGATGCAGGTAATATTGTGCGAAGGATAGCAAACCCCACAAAACTGCCAGATCAATGCCGACCAGCAGCATACACGCCAGCAGCAACGGCAGTTTCCACAGCAACACCAGCATGGTAACGAACAAAAGATACATCAGACCTATCAGCCAGAGACGACGTGGCGTAGAGGGCAATTGCTCTATCAAGAAGGCCTGCGCCGCTCCCTCCACTGCAATATTCAGGTCTTCATCCCATATGCTTCCCAATATGAGCAGTATCATCGGGCCTGAGATCAGCAATAACACCTGCACTAGCACCAGAATCATTGTGAAAAATGCGCTCTGTAGCCATCCCCCTAATGCAATGCCCAACACTATCGCCAGGCACCATAACGGCAACAAATATGTCAACAACTTTGCTCGCAATAAAGCTCTGGTCGTCAACGGTGCCGTAAGATACAGCGTCAATCTGTTCCCTTCACTGCCAAATGGACTGGGGGCGGCATCTATCAGGTTGAGCAAGACCACAAACGCCAGATACACCGCCATAAATACATCTCTGGTCATGCCACGCGAGGCAATCAGCGCGTAACACCAGGGAAACGGTAGCAGATAGACCAGCGTCACCGGAATGCGCAGCCAGTTCCAGGGGTTGCGCCCTTGATATAACAACTCTTTCACCAGCATTGCTCCAGTCACTGAACGCCACTTGCCCAGGCAGACACAAAGCCAGTTTATCACCAGGGAAGTTCGCGTATTGGAACGTCGCAATTGTCCTTGCAACGTATAAAAAGCTTTCTCGTAGAGTACACCGCAGAGCGATGCTCCTGGTCCCAGACATATCAGCAGACCCAGCAGCAGGAACAGATCGGACAGCAGTGGATCAGGCATGACGAATTGCCGTACAATGCTCAAAACCACCGCCGTTGTAGTTACAGCTATCATGCCTATTACAGCGCCAATACGTACCAATATAGGAGCAGGCCATAGATAGTAAATTACCAGAAGAGTACACAGCAGACAACATAGCGATATAAAGCAGCTACCGAGTATGCAAAGCGCAAGCCACGAGAGTAGCTGCCAGCCGGGTATCGCCGTCAACGCGCTTGCCAGCAACACCATCCAGATACCCGGCCCGTGCAGCAGAATGCTTGCAGATAGCAGCCAGAAGCGTTCGGATGACGTGAGTGGTAGAGTGAAGAGCAATGAGGCTTCCTGCTCGCTCAACCCATCACGCAACGTTGCTAGCACAGCCAGCATACCTATACCAAGCCAGCCACCGAGCAATACCAACCAGAGGTGATTCTGTAATTGTACGACTCCCTCCATTTGCCAGATCAATACTTGCTGATGCAAACTTCTGATGCCCCATATTCCTCCGACCAATGCAAGCAGCAGTCCAATACTCCATGTAACACGCATCCGCGTGTCGTAACGCCAGGCATTACACGTAGAAAGCACCTGCATTTGCACCAACGCCTGAAGCTTGCTCATGGCGATCACGGTAGAGCCTCCTCTTCCTCGGTGAGAGCAAAGAAAACCTCCTCCAGCTTGCTCGCCGCCGCGAGCTGACGCAACTCCTGCGTGCTACCCTCAGCGATCAACCGTCCCCGATGTATAATGCCTATACGATGACAGATTGATTCAGCCAGCGTAAGATCATGGGTCGAGAGAAAGATTGTGGTGCCATCACCAACTAGCTCCGCAAAGAGGGTCTTGAGCCGACGCATGTTACGCGGGTCAAGTCCATTAAACGGCTCATCCAGAATAAGCACCGATGGTTGATGCAACAACGCTCCTGCCACCACCAGCTTGCGTTTCATTCCAAAAGAATAGGTGTTACAGACGGTATCAGCTACATCAGTAAGATCAAGTAAAGTCAGCAAATCGGTGATACGCTGCTCTACCCCCCGCTGCGATAAACCACGCATTTGCGCTAGAAAAGCGAGAAATTCGCGTCCCGTCAGCCGTTCATAGAGGATGGCGCGATCAGGCACATAGCCATACACCCGCTTTGCCGCGACTGGTTCTGTCCACACGTTATGACCGAGCAGCCAGGCCTCTCCACCATCAGGTTCAAGCAATCCGACCAGCATCTTCATCGTCGTCGTCTTCCCAGAGCCATTCACACCAAGAAAACCGTAAATCTCTCCCCTCCGCACTGCTAGATTTATTGCCTCTACAGCCACCTTACCATGAAACGAGCGCGAAAGATTTTTTGTCCACAACGCCAACTGTCCTCCTTGCATTGGTGCCGAAAGCGACAGCGCTGCGTCCTCTCGCACCTCGATCACCGTTTTTTCACGGCTCGTAGCAGAAGACAGCGAGGCAGATACAGATACGTGTAAAGCTGCTAGCAGTTCATCACGTTGATCGACATTAAACAAAATGTATCTCACCTTGCCCTCTGTTCGATTCAGGCGGAAGGGACATGCTTCATTCAGCGTAAGTAATATCTGCCCATCCTCTGAAAAAACCATTGTAATGCGTTGCCTGCGCGTATCAAGCGTGCCGCGTAACGGTTGCTGACCTTGCAATCGCTCATGGGCAGGACGTGCAGACTTAATCGCATCACGTGGTACTTCAATACGACCCAGACCGTAGTGCAGAATGAGATGTGTAGCAGTTAAGCAGTGCTTTGTCCATAAAGCTGATAGAATGATTCTAAAAATCAACAAATAGAGAAATAATACTAGAGCCAACAAAAATAGCAACTTGAGCCAGAGCAGATGTATCAGCAACGCAATCAGGGCAATAAGAATGCTACCCTCAATCCCAACCAACACTAACCAAACGGTAACTGCGTTAAGATAGCTTCTCTTGTGCGCCTGGTAGGTAAACATCTGTTCGCCCGATACCTTCTTCATTAAAAGAGCCTGCCTTTCGTTCTATCTTTGTCATTTCAGTCCTCTCTTCCTAAAGCCTAGCATAAAACATTGCCCTGAGGGTAAGGTCAAGGTTCATTCGCATAGCACAATAATTCATGGTCGGCTATGTGGTACCATATAACCAACGGGTGGATATTCTCCTCATGATAGAGATAACACATAAACAACTTTCGTGATAATTAAGGAATTAGGATGAGAGAGCGATGCTGAGATTTGATCGTCAGGGATTAATTCCCGCCGTGATACAGGACGCCGATAGTGGCGAAGTGCTGATGGTCGCCTTCATGAACGAAGAGGCACTGCAACGCACACGAGAAACGGGATACACACATTTTTATAGCCGCTCGCGCAACACCATCTGGCGCAAGGGTGAGCAGTCCGGTCACGTGCAACAGGTACACGAAATTTTAGTCAATTGTGAAGAGAACAGTCTACTCATTCGCGTGACGCAACTCGGCGATGCCGCCTGTCACGAAGGTTACCGCAGTTGCTACTATCGTCGCCTCCTGCCCGATGATAGCTATGAAACTATTGCCGAACGTATTTTTGACCCTACCGTGGTCTATCACACCACCACAGCAACAGTCAGCATAGACCCACACACAGAGCAACAACTGGAACACATGTTGCGCCAGCTTTACACCGTCTACCAGCTTCTCCGCGACCAGGACATGAGTCAGCAATCACATACTTCGCGTCTGTTGCAAGAGAGGGATACGACCTATCTTGAGGCACGCCTGGCCGACGAATTACAGGAGCTAACCGGAGTGCAAAGAGGCGACCATGTGCATAAAGGTCAGCAACCAGATACCATTTTAGAAGGCAGCCAGGTCGGTTACTGGCTTTTCTTATTGGCATCCACCCACTATCTCGGCTATAATGATATTCTACCCCACCGCGCCTTGCTGGAAGGCTACACCGCTCAAGAGAGCGAGGAGCAAGCAATGGAACGGCAACAGGAGTGCCTCCGCTTGCTTGCCACTGGCCAGGGCGACGCGGTAGCACGTGGTATACAACAAGGTTTTGCCTTTATAGGCTGGGCTTGCGCACAGGCCCAGATCAGTCCCCTGGCTCCCGCCGAGTACGACCTGGCACAAATGCAGCGCAAAGACTTAGTCGCAGGAGAATGAGTAATATGAAACCGGTACGCGCGGTCATCTTCGACCTGGGTGGAACGTTGATTGATTGGCCCGACTGGGACGATGACATTGAGAGACGCTGGGGCCTCTCTTACAACTACCTCATCACAACTCTCCCAGACAAGCCGTGGCCCGACTGCGAAACCTACGTGCGTGCTATGCGCGCAGCAGAGAAGTATCACTGGCAACAGGTCACGGAACGCCAGGCCAGCAGCACACCCACTGCTCTAATACGCGATGGTTTTCAGCGCATGGGCCTGGAGATTGGCGAGCAAGCAGTACTGACCGCCCTCGATGGCTATGCCCATGCTATCGATGGCTGGGCGGTCATCTTCCCTGATACCCTCCCAACCCTGCAAACATTACGCGAACGCGGCTACCGCCTGGGACTTCTCTCCAATACGTGGTGGGCAGCAGAATGGCATAACGCGGAACTGGCTCTGCACGGATTGCAACATTTGCTCGACTTCATTGCCTATACCTCTGATCTGCCACACTCCAAACCACATCCTTCCGTCTTTCACTATGTTGCGCAGCACCTGGGCGTGTCCCCAGGAGAATGTATCATGGTGGGAGATCGCTTGATAGATGATATTGGCGGCGCGCTCAACGCAGGTATGCGTGCCATCTGGCGTCAAAATGACTATCCCTGGCCCAAACCCGACTCTATCAAACCAACCGCTACCATTACAACGCTTTCCGAACTCCTACCCATCCTCCAACAATGGCAATAAGAATAAGCCCACGCCTTAGCCCCGGCTGTTCGCTCTGCTCGATGGCGGAGAAGCGTAAACGAAAAAGCTGCTCCTTAATGAAAAGGGAAATTGCCTTTAGCCCTTCATCGAAGATATCAAAAATTTCAGAAAAATTCTTTTGTATCCCAAAGGTATCTTTGCATCAACCATTCAGTATTATCTTGACTGCTGGTCTACGGGCCACTCATGCTCTAATATGGCATAATACAACGTATCCCACCAGCGATTTTTCATCCACTCGCTCTCGCGGAAATGTCCCTCAAGCTTCATGCCGAGCCGCTCCATCACACGCGCCGATGCTACGTTCTCGGCAATACACTGCGCCCAGATACGGTGTAGACGCAATTCACGGAAACCAAAGTCCAGTAAGGCTCGCGCCGCCTCAGTAGCATACCCATTGCCCCAGTAGTGGTCATCCAGCTCATAACCAATATCCGCCTCGCGTGCATAAGCCGTCTTCATCCGAATGCCGCAATTTCCAATCAACAGTCCTGTGCTTTTCAAGGTAATCACAAGCTGAAACTTGCGTCGCGGTCGCTCCTGTTGCCAGAGCATAAATCCTTGCACGAAATTACGTACATCCGCCTCCGTTCTCTGTGACCAGGGATTGTAGCGCAGATAGTGCGGGTCGGATTGGTACGCGAGGATGGGCCGCCAATCATCCTCTTCAAATTCACGCAGAATCAGACGTTCCGTTATCAATTGCATGATATCCCACTTTCTTTATTTCCATCCTGCTGGTCTTCATCTTCTCATAAGAGGTTTACTATAAAATACCCAAAAACACACTCAAGAGTTGCATTTATCAGACCTGAATACTATTCTCACCGGTAGATGCGACGTAAAGGCCAGATCAGCACCTCCTGCCGGTGCGCATAATGCAAAAGCGGAGCCATATCAGGCAAAGGGATATGATGAGAGTGAGTCATACTGTTATGTATCACCTCCCACTCTGCGCGCTGCAAAGCCCATTGGGCATGATGGATGTCACCGCGATACAGGCGTGAACCCACGACAGTATAGAGTGCGTATCGCTCGGTCAGCCAGAACAACAAAGAGCCGCGTTCAGCATAGGCTACCGGCTCAATAGGACGATACAAAGCCATAAATTCAGCCGATGGCGCGCCTCGATGTGTGCGCACACTCTTATAGTGTACCTCCTCTGCCATGCGCTGACAATGCATATGTGCATTATAATACGGCAGGTGAAACAGTGAACGCGCCAGGGCGACCGCAATAGGATTGCCAGCATCCAGGCTAAAAAAGTAGACACCCGGTATCCCATTGACCGTCACATATGTGCGCACGTTGAGTTCTGGAAACGCGGACAATCCTCGTACTGCGGGTAAGCCACGCGGCGTGACGTGGCTCATACGAAACGGTACGACCGCCACCCAGGCTTCGCCTTCATAGGTATCCAGTGGCAACACAGCAGGAACAAGTGGGCGCAACATCTCCGGGGCTAGCGGCCAGTGAGCAAAGAGCAACTCATGCCAGATCTGCGTCATCACCCAGGGGCCACGCGGCAATGGCCACTCACGATGTTGTACGTTCTTTAACAATGCAGTTGTATCCATACACAGTCACCTTTCCCATAACTTTACAGTGATTACCAATAAGATACACTAACTTCGCCTCGGAAAAAGGTGGGCAAACACACAAAAAAGGAAGAGGCGCGATACAGTTCACGCCTCTTCTTTCGTGACCTCACTCCATTCTCTCAACCCGCAAGGCACTGATTGGTATAGACCTGCGCGAGATTTGCCACCGGCTTGATAATCTTCTGCGCAACCAGAAACTGTTCCATCGCTTGCCAGGTAGCACTATCGTTATAGCCCAATTGCCCATTGTTGCTCTGCCAGATCGGAATTGTCGCCTGTAGCACCTTCGCTGCCTGGGCTGTGTTCATCCCCGGTACATAGCTTTCGCTGATCGTTAGCGCTTCAGAGGGATTACTGATGACCTCCTGTACCCCTTTGAGCGTCGCCTGCACAAAGCCACACACCATCTTCGGCTGACTCTGATAAGTAGCATCCGTTGTAATAATGCCATTCGAGACGAGCGGCTGATAGTTCGAGACATCAAAGGTGCGCACAGGCATTCCATGTTCCTGCAACTGGAGTGGCTCATTATTGGAATAGCCCACTACCGCATCAACTTTGTGCGTTAGCAAAGCCGCCACCTGCGTAAAGCCAATCGACTCCAATTTCACATCTGAGGTGGAAAGATGCGCACTATATAACAGACCCAGCAAACCAGTGTAGGTCGAACCATACAAACCCGGCACACCAATCGTGTGCCCCTTGAGATCGGCTAATGTCTTAATCGACGAGTTCGCAGGCACAATCAGGCTCACCGGATATTTCTGGAAAATCGTGCCAATATCAATCACTTTAACACTGCTATTGGCGCTCATGGCCTCCAGTTCTTCGTCGCCGCCCGCGAAGACAAAGGTATTTTTGCCTGCGATCATCGAGCCGATCAAATCCGGCACAATACCATGATGGAAGGTCACATCCAAACCAGCCGCTTTATAGTAACCCTTCGCTTGCGCCACATAGAAAGGCGCGAACTGAATGTCCGGCACATAGCCCAGACCAATTGAGACAGCCGTCAAGCTGGTCGATGAAGATGAGGACGAACTGGCACCAGTGGTTGTGGAATTACTGCCACAGGCGGCCATCAGTAGACTGAAAACAGTGATGAAAGCTAAAAAAGGCGCAATATAAGATAAACGATGACGTATCTGCATCGCAAAGCTTCTCCGTTCGGTAGTAATGTGTGTTGTACGCTCTAGTAGTAGATGCGCTCTGCCAATTTAGCAAGCAGCCATGTCGCGGCATAACACAGCGCGGCTAGCGTCGCCAGCACAATCAACGTGGCGAACATGAAGGACATATTGTATTGATTCTTGGCCTGCACAACCAGCGCACCAAGTCCCTGGTCACCCCCACCCACAAATTCACCGACAATCGCACCCATAATTGAGAGCGTGAAGCCAGTACGAATTGAGGTGAGAATAGCAGGTAGCGCCAGCGGGAACTCAATATGTGCCAGCATAGACCAGCCAGATGCCCCTTCGACACGCGCTGCATCGGCAAGAGTCGCATCAATGGTCTGCACCCCCAGAATAGTATTCATGACCATAGGGAATAATACCACCAGGGTACAGATCACCATATTAGGCAACAGGCCATAGCCAAGCCAGATTTGCAACAGGGGAATAATCACCAGTGCCGGAATCGCCTGGCCTGCTGATAGATACGGCTGTATCGCCGCCGCTAACAACCGCGATTTCGCCAGTCCATATCCCAGGGGCAAGGCCACAAAGAGCGCAATCAAGAAGCCAAACAGGCTCTCTTGCAGCGTCACCAGAGCATTGCTCCAGTAGATGCCCGTGCTAATACCACTCCACAAGCTGGCAAAAACATCACCCGGCGCAGGAATGATGATACTGGGAATACCCCCTGGCCTCGTAGCAAAATACCAGCCGAGCAGCAAAACTAGCCCAAGTATCACTGGCGGTATCGTGGTGAATATACTCCCTATAGGGAGCATGGCTGATGCAGCCGAAGGTGCGTGGTCGTTACTGGCAGGGATACGCCCTCCATTCCACGCATAGACATACTTACGCACTTTGAGTGTGCTACGCTCTGGCGTAGATGTTGTAACACTCATAACATACCTCAGTCATCAAGCTACTGAAATCTTCCCGCAAAGCACGGAAAAACCCCAATCAACTGACCTGAGAGGCATGTGAGGGAGATGAAGGAAGACCATTGCGCGTCTTGCCCGCTCCTACGTGCATAGAGCGATGAGGTAAGAGGTAGACACACATCAACCGACCGTGCAATGACGGCCAGCCATCATTGACAATGATCCATTCATAAACCTTCTCCCATCCGGACTATACCGTCGGCCTCGGCTTCACACCGAATCTGTCCAGCAAGCCGCCTTGCGACCGCTTGAGAACTCGCGGGCTTGCGATCCTCTCGCATACCGCCGGTCGGGAATTGCACCCTGCCCCGAAGGTCTTCTTACTAAAAATAAGTATGCCACAAATTGTCCGCTTGATGCAAGGGATAAAACACCACGAAGGTATTTTATGCCCTTGCTCTACCGCTAGCGATTGGTGGCTTTGTGGAACTCCTCAGCATAGGCATAGCCATGTTCCTTGCCTATCTCAGCGCAGCGCGTGCGAATCCACTGCTCAATATCGCTGAAATGGTCAGATACCTGGCTGGCATGCGCTTTTAGCGCCTCCATCTTAATATCGATGGTTTCGCTAATATCCTCCACATGATTAATCACGGGCGCACCTGTGAAGTAGACCTCAGACACCTTATGCGGCCTGTATCCCTCGGCCATTAGCTCTGGAAAATCCCAGGGATTTTGTGACGCCGGATAGATCGCCTCAATAGCTGCACGCCCCGCCGCCAGATGATCGGGATGATGACGCCCAATGCTATAGGGATTCCAGGCACGATCCGGCGACTGGCAGATCACACGCGAGGGCCGATACTGGCGCAGCAAACGCACCAGATCACGCCGCACCTCTAACGTAGGCTGCAACTGCCCATCAGGATAACCCAGGAAAAAAGTATCTTTCAACCCCAATATCTTACCAACCGCCAGTTGCTCCTGCTTGCGTGTCTCAATCGTCCTCTTGCGCGCATCTTCACTGAGATCGGTGGCATCATCGGAACCACCACCGCCCCCATCAGTGCAGAGGACATAATAGACATCCCAGCCCTGTCTCACCCACGAGGCTACCGTGCCCGCACAGCCAAACTCGGCATCATCGGGATGCGCCATAATGACCATTGCAACCTTATTCTCTTCTTGTTGTGCCATTCTTCTATTTCACTCCTCCTAATTTATTACTGAATCCAGCATTGTTTACCGGCACGTATCCTGTTCATTCTTTTCTGTCAATACGACGAGCAATGCACCCATAATGGCGAGATTCTTCAAAAAATGTGTCTGATGAGTCGCTCGTCCGGCAGGTGTCTCCTCTTTCCAGAACGGATGACCAACAAAGGTCGTCGGTATCAGTGATCCCAACAGTACCAGTGCAGCGAACTTCGGCAGGATATTCAGCGAAAGCAACGTTCCTCCAACCGTCATGACCGCCCCATTCAAAATCGTCGCCTGGCGTACCTGGGGAATGCCCGCTGCTGCGACCTTTTCCGCGCGTCCATCAGGATTGATGAATGTGTTCGATCCTCCAGAAATGAAGACTAACCCTAACAGAAAATGACCGAGTGCCTTCATCATTCACACATCTCCTCTCTATCGCTTTCCCTTTGAACACAAAGATATCAGGAGTACGCCATCTTATTCCTGATTATATCGCGTTTTCCAACCAGTCAGCGTTTCATCGCCTCCTTCTTACATGTGAGCAAGTTATATCCCATGACTATAGGAAATCAAAACATATAGCACGTGCGGCAGCTTGCTTCTGTAAACGCGACCGCCCACCAGCTTCTACCTCCAGTGGGCGGTTCTTTCTCATCGCTTTGCCCTCAAAGACTGATTGAAGGTTGCGGTAAAGGCCAGGATCAATTGCGGGATACACAGCAGCACAACAGACCAGAAAGGCCCGACAAACTGGAGTAACACCCCTGTCACCCAGATGCCAAGCGGCTGTCCGCCAAAGGAGATGAGCCGAAAGACGCTATTGACGCGCCCTTGCAGGGCATCGGGAATGATCGAGAGGCGATAACTATACTGCATTACAGTATAAACTGGCACAACCATAAAGCTAACTGCGTTGACAATGCCAAGCCAGAGCGGAGTAGGAGCCAGTGCGTAGGAGAGCCATGAAATCGCCCATATCCACGCCGAAACGACGATGACACGCCTGAAACCAAAACGCTTCTCCAACGGGCTGGCGAGGATGGCCCCGACAACACTGCCAATGCCGCCAGCCCCGATAATCAGACCAATAGCAAATGCCGAGGCGTGCTGGTGTTGCGCGATGACCTCCAGGATCAGAATATAGCCATAGCAGGGCGTGGTCAGGCCACAGGTCAGAATTGCCAGAAAACGAATGAGCGGATTGTGCCAGAGCCACGCCAGTCCCTCTTTCACATCCAGCCACAAACTCGCTACTGTAATAACATGTCTGTCGCGCTCCTCCTGAAATTCCCTACTAATAAAAAAGAGCGAAATCACAGAAACAACGTAGGAGATAGCATCAGCGATAAAAGGCCACATGCGTGCCAGGCCATAGAGTAACCCGCCTAGTGATGGCCCTAGCAGTAACGCGCCTGAATATAGGGTCTGATCGACGCCGGTGGCATTGGTAATCTGTTCCTTCGCTACCACGCGCGGCAATGATGCCGCTTCCGCCGAGTTAAAGAACACAAACAACGTACCCTCAACCAGCGAAACAATGTAGAGCTGAAGATAGCTCAGCTGACCGAGGAACAACGCCACCGGAATACTACCCAGCGCGATAGCTCGCCCCATATCACACAGTATCATCAGACGTTTACGATTCCAGCGATCTACCAGCGCGCCCGCAGGCAGTGATAATAGCACATAGGGTAGGCCGCGCACCCCGGTAATCAACCCCGCCTGTAACGGTGAATGCGTCAGTGCCAGAATCAACAGAGGAAACGCTACCAGCGAAACAGAAGTGCCAACCGAGGAGACAAGTTGCCCACCCTCTAACAACCAGAAATCTCGGTTGCGCCAGAGCGGCACTGCCGACCCCACTTGTGCTGTTGGTATCTGCCCATTATTATCTTGTTCACACATATCCTGAGAAAGTGACATAGATGACTGCTCCTGAGCATTACTTTGAGAAGCACAAACGAGACGTGAAGGTGTTCGCGCCGGAGATTTTATCCCAGGACGCACTGCACTGTCGTTCTCAGGGCAAAAGGGGAAAGTTCGGAATGCAAAGCCCGACAACGCGCATCCAGGCAGCGCGCACCGGACTGGAGAAAGAGAGGCAGAAAAGCAGCAACGTAATACCACTACGATAGCTGATACATAGTATCCGATGTCACTTCGCTATCGTGCCATCGCCACTTTATGCCGCATAAGCCCGGCGTGAACGCTTATGCGGCGGTTAAGCTCATTTGCACATAAGTCGTGCTACGTAGATACTTGCGAATCTTCATATTGTGCATGCTACCATGCCACACAGCTACCTGTCAAGCAGAAAAGAGCGCCACTGAAATGTGATAAAATGGAAGAATAAGAAGGGAGCGGAGTGGAAATATTTTTTTAGCACATACACTCATACCCCAATCGTTGTATCGTCTCACCTATCAGGAGGCATCTATGTCTGACAGCAATTCCCACCTCACTATTCCAGGCGAAAAATCGCGCGCGTTAATGGCCCGCCGCCAGCAATTTGTCGCGCGTGGCGTCTCCAGCACGATGCCTGTTTTCGCCGCCAAAGCCGAGGGGGCCGTTATCGAGGATGTTGACGGAAATCGCTTTTTCGACTTCGCCGGTGGCATTGGCGCTATGAATATCGGGCACAGCCGCCCGGAAGTGGTCAAAGCCATCGCTGAACAGGCTGAAAAATTCACGCATACCTGCTTTAGCGTCATGATGTATGAACCCTACGTAGCACTGGCCGAGCGCCTGACAAAGATCACCCCCGGCGATTTTCCCAAAAAGGCCATCTTCTTCAATAGTGGGGCCGAGGCCGTCGAGAACGCCGTCAAGATCGCTCGCTATGCTACCGGTCGCCCGGCGATTATCGTTTTTGACAATGGCTATCATGGACGCACTCTGATGACTATGACCATGACGGCAAAAGTCAAACCCTATAAATATCGCTTCGGCCCCTACGCGCCAGAGGTCTACCGCGCGCCATTCCCCTACCCCTATCGTATGGATATGACGCCGGAGCAGGCCTCGCAAGCCTGTCTGAAAGAGCTTGAGCGCATGTTCGTCGGCGAGGTTGCCCCCGACCAGGTCGCAGCGGTCATCATCGAACCGGTACAGGGCGAGGGTGGCTTCATGATTGCACCTCCCGGCTTCTTACGTGATCTCAAAGCTTTGTGCGAACAACATGGTATCCTCTTTGTTGCCGACGAAATTCAGACCGGCTTCTGTCGCACTGGCAAGATGTTCGCCGTTGAGCATGATGGCGTCGTCCCCGATCTGCTCATCATCGCCAAGTCGATGGGCGCTGGCATGCCGATCAGTGGCGTCATTGGACGCGCCGAACTGATGGATGCACCCCCTCCCGGTACACTAGGCGGTACCTACAGTGGCAACCCGGTGGCCTGTGCCGCTGCACTGGCCGTGCTTGACATCTACGAACGCGAAGACCTAGCCACCCGCTCGCAGCAGGCTGGCAAGGCCGTTCTTGACACGTTTACCCGCCTGCAAGCACGTTACGATTTCATCGGTGACGTGCGCGGTCTGGGTGGCATGGTCGCAATGGAACTGGTCAAAGACCGCCAGAGCAAAGAGCCAGACGCACAACGCACTGGTGCCATTCTCAGCGCGGCCCACGAACGCGGCCTGGTGCTGATCCGCGCCGGTATGTATGATAATGTGGTGCGCGTACTGGTGCCGCTCAACATTACCGATGAACAACTCCAGCAGGCCCTGGCTATTCTCGAAGATGCCGTCGCCAGCGTTGCCAGCCCGGCTACTGCACCCGCCGACTAAAACCGCGTCAACTGCTACCATTCGCCGCGCTCAACCATCGCAATAAAGCGTTGCTCTAACTCGGTTGTGCGCGGCCCCGGCTTGCCATTACCAATCACCAGCTCATCGATCTGCACCACAGGCACAATCTCTTTCGACGACGAAGTGATAAAAGCTTCATCGGCCTGGGCCAGTTCCTCAAACTGAATGGGCCGCTCCTCAATGGCAAAACGCCCCTGCGCCAGCGCCAGCACTACATTGCGCGTTATACCGATCAACACACCCTCGCGTGGTGTGATCAGCGTATTTCCCTTGAACACAAAAAAATTGCTCCGTGTTCCTTCAAGCACGTGCCCCTCTTCATCGACAAAGAGCGCGTCAGCAGCCCGGTGTCGTTCGGCTTCTTTGAGCGCGCGCACCGCTGCTATATAGTTCGTCGTCTTGGCTTCCGGCGTCGTGCGTTGCAGGCGCGTCGTAATCACCTTGTAGCCACGCGCGAAACGCTCCATATCACGCTCACTAAGAGGCGTAATCAACACCGCTAACGTCGGCTTGCCGATAGGCAAGATACCATCCTCGCTCTCCCCGCCCGTCACCAAAATGCGAATGGCCGCATGCTTATAGGTATTTCGCTCAATAGCCTCTTGAATGACACCAGCAATAAAATCGCGTGTATACGGTATCTCAAGATCAATTAGCTCGGCGGAATGCATCAGCCGATTGAGATGCTCGGCGAGATGGAATGGACGACGATTATACGTGCGCAGCGACTCGAAGACACTGTAGCCGCGTAAAATGGCAACATCATTGATTGATAACGTGGCCTCATGGGGATGAACCCAGCGCCCGCCAACATACCAGAGGGCCTGCATATCCATAGGTATCCTACCTCAACAACATAAACTAGAGTATCAGTTACTCCTTAGCGATGATACCACAAACTGTCTAACTTTCTGGCACGTCAACCGTATACCTGGTGTAGTCGTCAAGAAGAAAGAAAAGGCGACGGGATAGAAGAAAACCTATCGAATGACTGTGATCAATAAGACAATATAAATAAGGAGAATAGTTATGACCCAGACAGATCCCAACAGTGTTGAGCAAAAGACCACCTATGAAGAACTACAGGTTGTAGGCGAACAACTGCTGGCGAAGGTCAAAGAACTGCTGCACGAGGGGAACGTGCGCCGCATCATCATCAAACAGGAAGGCCAGACTATCATGGAGATTCCGTTGACCGTCGGCGTGGTTAGCGTGATCGTCGCACCTATGCTGGCCGCCATCGGTGCCATCAGCGCCCTGATTACGCAATGCTCTATCGAGGTCATCCGCGTTGAGCGCACCGAGCCTCCCACAACAGGCAAATAAATCTACCTGACACCCGATCTCAGCAAAAAGTGCTATAATATATCCAGTGCAACCGCAAGACTTAGCGGTTGCACTGGATGTTTTTACAGGCAAGCATAAAAATCATATTTTTCACGTGCTTTTAATGTATTAGCAGCAAAGGAGTACATCGGATGCCAGTTCCAACACAGGCCCTGTTTGATGCCTTCAGCAACGCTCCAGCACAATTCGCGTCTATCTTGCAGGAACTCACGGAAACACAAATACAGTATGTTCCCGCTACCGGCGAGTGGAGCATCCACATGATTATCGTCCATCTGGCCGATAGCGAAGCAGTCGGCTACTGGCGTCTGCGCAAAACTATCGCAGAACCCGGCTCCACGCTGGACGTTTATGATGAAGCTGCATGGGCCGAACGCCTCTCCTATCAGACGCAGAATCGCGAAAGTGCGCTCGCCATCTTTGCTGCATTACGCGCATCCAATGCCGCTTTGCTTCGTTCATTACCCGACGAGATGTGGGCATTGAGCAGCACCCATCCCGAACGTGGGGCGCTCAGCCTCTACGATCTTTTTCAAATCTACCTGGAACATGGACAGATACACCTACAGCAAATAGAGCAAATCAAACGTCTCCTGTACTTGCAACAATAAGGAGAGTATTATGGTAATGCTGCTCAAAGCGCGCGGTAAGACGAACCGCACACAAAACTACGTCCTCATCGGCCTGGGCATCCTCTATCTGCTCGGAGCCTTGCTACTACATCTCAACCCTTATACCTATCCCCTCGGCCTGCTCTTAGCCGGTCTGGGCATATTAGTGGCCGCCATCTTTAATCCCTATCGCCTGCTACTGGCCGGTATTCTCGTCTCACTGATCGGCCTTTCCAAGTATTTTCAATTCGCCCACACCATTCCCAACGGCGGGGACACCCTCTACCTGGCCATTGGCCTGGCTCTCTTGGCTATCGCGCTGGCGGCCCGACGCGGCTACATCGGGCGCGGCCCCATCACGCCCGCGCTCATCGTGCTGCTCGCCGGACTGATCGAATATCCTCCTACCTTCCGCCTGTTTCCGGCAGGCATGGTACCTTTTGTCCTCTCGCTCTGGTTCCCCGGCCTGCTCCTGCTCATCTTAGGCATCATTTACCTGTTCGTACCTGCTCGACCGCACTAGCTTGTAACGATGGTAGAGAGCCAGTGGGAAAAAGATCATGCCGAATATCGAGATATATCTTCCGCAAAGATTTCTGCATCGAAATAAGTAAGCGGTTAAAGTTTCTTCCAATTCTGACATCTGTCAGTCAGGATTATTGGGCGGGAAAAGAAGAGTATCTTCATCAGTTGTTGCATCTGATGTGAAGCATAGTGTATACTCTTGTTGAGATTCAGTGTAGCATTACACCGCCTTGCAGGAGGAACTATCGTGAACAATGCAAACACGGAGAAGATGGTGCTTGTTCAAGTCGTTCCAGTAGAGGACAGGTCAAAAACAGGCTGAAATGCTGGAAAGGATAGCAGAGGATGGAGGTACAATTTTCCTCCCTCATCACCTGTCCGGTTGTGTTCGGTCGGAACCAGGAACTCAAGGCCCTCCGCTCGCTCGTTGAGCAAGTACGAAGCGGAGAGATGCAGATAATCCTCGTTTCCGGCGAAGCCGGTATTGGCAAATCCCGCTTGGTAGCCGAGGTTAAAGCCGCCGCCACGGCTCACGGCTTTCTGCTGCTAGAGGGACAATGTTTCCAGACCGACCGCGAGTCTCCCTATGCGCCGCTGCTGGACCTCTTTCGCGCGTATTTCGCTCGTTGGACTTCAACCGTCCATACAGACCCCACGCACGCCTTCGCCTCCACGCTCTCGCACCTGCTACCTGAGCTGGCGCTGCTTTTCCCCGACCTGGCGGCTCTGCCCACGTCTCCTGCTGGTGATCCCGAAGAGGAGAAGCGCTACCTCTTCGCTGTCATGGTCCATTTTATCGCGGAGCAAGCTATACAGCATCCCGTGTTCCTCATGATAGAGGACATCCACTGGTGTGATGACTTGACTCTGGAATTGCTGCTGCATTTAGTACGCCGTTGTCGGCGGGTACCACTGCTCTTGCTCGCCACCTATCGCCACGAGGAACAGCACCCACGCTTAAGGCGATGGATAACCCAACTGGATCGGGAGCGTGTGGTACAGGAATGCTCGCTCAAGTGCCTGTCACGGGATAACGTTGCGGGTATGATTCGCGTCATGCTGAATCTGCAACAGGAGGTCAATACTGATCTCCTCGATACCATTTACACCCGCTCCGAGGGCAACCCTTTCTTCGTTGAAGAACTCCTCAAATCGCTCATGACCTCAGGAGAGTTAGCTTCTGTTGATGGAACCTGGAAACTCACTACACACCATACTCTGATACCTCGTAGTGTTGAAGAAGCCGTACAACAGCGTATTGCATACTTAAGCACAGATGCCAGACGTCTTGTTACGCTTGCGGCTGTGGCAGGATACCGCTTTAACGTCACCTTGCTTCGGGAGATATTGCAGTGCGAGGAAGGACAGTTATTGGCTCTGCTCAAAGAGGTGATGATAGCCCAACTGGTGGTAGAAGAGGCCACTGACCAGTTTGCCTTCCGCCACGCCCTTACTCAGGAAGCTATTATGGCCTCATTGCTACTTCGTGAGCGCCAGGGAATGCATCGTCGCATCGTCGAAACCCTGGAGCGGCTTTGTAACTCTTCCCCCACTTACCGAGAGCGCTATCTGGAAGAGCTGGCTTCACACTCCAATGCAGCGGGTCTATGGGAGCAGGCGCTAGCCTATGCACAAGAGGCGGGCAAAAAAGCTTTGAGGCTCTACGCCCAGCAGACCGCCATCGACCACTTTACTCACGCCATAGAAGCAGCCCACCACCTTTCCCAAACGCCACCGGCATTCCTCTACCTGGCACGGGGGCAGGCATATGAAACGCTGGGCGATTTTGAACGGGCACGTCACGATTACGAACGCTCGCTCGCCGCCGCTCGCACAATGCAGGATAGCCCGATGGAATGGCAGAGTATGATGGCCATTGGCTTCCTATGGACCGGACGCAATTACGAACGGGCTGAGGTATGGTTCCGTCAGGCGTTAGCGCTAGCCGAGCAACTGGCCGACCCGGCACTACGTGCCCGCAGCCTCAATCGCCTGAGCAACTGGCTGCTGAATACCGGGCGTATCCAGGAGGCGCAAGAGACACTCCAGGAGGCACTCCATCTGCTCGAAACACAACAGAACAACCAGATCATGGCCGAGACACTTGAGATGTTGGGCATGGCCACTTTTTTTATGGGAGACCCGGCTACCGCCGTGAAGGTTTACTTTGAGCGAGCGATTGAGCTATTTCGCGTCCTGGGTGACCAGCAGGGCCTGCTCTCTAACCTTGCTGCGCAGGCCCTGGATTCCGCTCCTGAAACGATTGAAACGACCTCTAGCTCACTGAGAACACGCGAGGTGTGTGTACACGATGCAGAAGAAGCACTGCGTCTGGCGCGCCAAACGAACTCACAGGCAGGGCAAGCATTTGTAGAAATTGCAACGACAGGAGTCCTTTTCTCCTTTGGTGAGTTCGGTTCCGCGTTAGCTCACGCGCAAGAGGCATTGCGCATTGCCACAGCTATCGGACACCAGGAGTGGATCGCCGCTACTTACGGTATGTTGGGACAACTGTATCTCTTACTGCTCGAAGCTGACAAGGCAGCCTCCTACCTGGAAGCAGCATTAGCAGACTCCCAGGCGCTTGGATCGGCCATCTGGACGAAACAACTGACGCCGTATCTGGCGCTGACCTACATCCTCAGACGAGAGTTTCCCCGTGCAGAAGCAGTCCTCAAGACGATCATGCCCCGTGAGCAGCAGCCACGTAACTTTTTTGAACGCCAGGCTGCCCGCGCCTGGGGCGAACTGGCACTGGCCCAGGGAGAGACGCAATACGCATTACACATTGCTAAGCAACTGATTGTCTCAACTCCAGGTGTGGAGCAGCAGCCCATCCCACATCTGCTGGCCTTGAAAGGCGAGGCTCTGCTGGCCTTAAAGCACCTGGAAGAAGCTGCGGAAACGCTAGAAGAAGCTAAAAACAGTGCTGAACTGCGACAGGCCCCCTCGATCCTCTGGCGCATCCAGCGCTCGCTGGGGCGGGTCCATCACCTGCTCAAACGTGAGGAGCAGGCGCAGCATGAGTGGCATGAGGCCCGCACAATTATCGCCAGACTAGCAGCAACCATCGATGAAACCCCACTGCGCGAGCATTTCTTACACACCGCTCTAGCCACTCTTCCCCCAGAAAAGTCGCTCTCCCAGAAGGCATATACCAGCCGCAAGTATGGTGGCCTCTCTGCCCGTGAACGTGAGGTGGCTGCGCTCGTGGCTCAAGGGAAAAATAATCGGGAGATTGCGGCCTCCCTGGTAGTCAGCGAACGTACCGCTGAAGCACATATCAGCAATATCCTCAGCAAGCTAGGCTTTACCACTCGCACTCAAATTGCCACCTGGGCTATTGAAAAAGGGCTGCTCCCCACTCACTAACTACGTAATATTTTTCCAGCCTCCCAAAAAGATACGTACTGATTCCTCCCGCTTATTGGTACTTTCCACAATGGCAAGGAACTATTTTCCAGCTATACTCCCCACAATGGAACTTTATTCTAGCAAGAAGCATCCTTCTCGCTCAGTTAACAAGGAGGTCTGTCAAAATGGCCAACAGAGCAGCAGTTCTTGAGAAAGTTCACAAAGTCGGTTTCTCTGACTTCCAACGCCCCGCAGGCACACCAGAAATGCCAGGACAGTGCAAGTCAGCCATTAATGCTACGCCGGTGATTATAAATGGCTACGGTACATGTCGTAATGCTTTTAGATGTGGATGTACTGGTTATGTAGGTTGGGGCAACGGTTATGCGTGTAGTCGCTGTGGTTGTGGTTTCGGTGACCACTATTAGTGCAACTTGTTGAAATTGGAGTTTAGACTAATTTTCCGTGAATCGGCCTGGGAAGCCACTGGAGCAATTTTTGCAATAATGTGTCTCATCCCGCTCTATAGGCCGTTCTATGAGAAATTAGTCTAAACATCAATTGAAAGGAAAAGGAGGAAAATTATGGGATCAGCACAAGCACAGGCCCAGGTCTGGGGAGTCCAGGCGCGCAACTGGGCAGACCTGATGGAAGGAATGTCAATTCCCATCTACCACGTTGTCCTCGATAAAACCAACGTCGGCAGAGGGACACGCCTGCTGGATATTGGCTGCGGAACAGGTATAGCAGCACAGCTTGCCGCGCAACTGGGAGCGGTTGTGAAAGGATTAGACGCCTCTGAAGCCGAACTCGTCATCGCACGCGAGCGCGTCCCCAACGGCGAGTTTCTCTGCGGCGAAATGGAAGAGTTACCCTATGCGGATGCCTCGTTTGATGTCGTCACAGGATTTAGTTCTTTCCAGTTTGCCGAGAACCCGGTAAATGCACTACGGGAGGCCAGAAGAGTGGTCAAACCAGGCGGCTATGTTGCGATGGTGGCATGGGGAAGAATGCAGGACTGCGAATTTGCCGCCACCCTCAAAGCGGTAATGGCTTGTCTTCCACCGCCACCTCCGGGAGCCAAAGGGACATTCGCGCTCTCAGAACCGGGCAAGATGGAATCCTTGATACAACAGGCAGGACTGACCGTCTATGCGCATGATGATGTCTCCTGTCCCTTTACGTATCCCGATGACGAAATAGCGTGGAAAACCATCAGTTCCTCCGGTCCACTGGTGGCTGCCACCCGCACTGCCGGAGAAGAAACCATCAAGCGGGCAGTTCTTGCTTCCTTAGTCCCATTCAAGACGCCGGATGGTGGCTACCGGCAAGAAAATCTCATGCATTTTGTGATTGCCACTGCCTGATGGAAGTCCACGTGCCCCACTGGAATCCCTTCGCACAGCAGGGCACTTTTTCAAACACAATGTCCAAAGAATGTCAAAAGAAAAAAAGGAGCTATCAACCATGTCCATCTCACAAGTGAAGAGCTTCAACGCGCCAGACGAAACACGCACTCCCCCAAAGGCCAGCATGGAAATTGTCAAATTCGGGGATATGTCTATCGTCAGAATGACCTGTGAGCCAGGCTGGCGATGGTCTGAGCATATGAGGCCCATCGCCGGGACACAAAGCTGCCAGGGAACCCATTTCACCTACATCATTTCGGGACATTTCCGCACCGTGATGGACGATGGCACCGTAGACGATCTCGGACCGGGCGATATCGCAATTACCCCGCCAGGACATGATGCCATGGTCGTCGGCGATGAGCCGTGTGTCCTCTTCGACTTCCAGGGCGCAAGCAGGAATGTCTAAGCAACATACAACTGAGCCTCGATCCGGCAGCGCCAGGTAAAGGAACACCTTAAATAAAAAGGAGAAACTATGTCCGAACATCCCTCGCATTTACAATTTATCAACCCATCGGGCCTGTCTACTCCGCCTGGTTTCACTCATGTCGTCGAGGTCACAGGTGGAAGAACCATCTACCTTGCGGGGCAAGTGGCTGTTGACCCCGCATTTCACCTCGTCGGCAAAGGCGATTTTCGTACACAAGCCGAACAGATCTTTGAAAATCTCAAGACGGCTCTTGAAGCGGTGGGAGCGGATTTCACCAACGTGGTTAAACTGAATTACTACCTCGTAGATATGACGCACTTGCCCCTCCTACGGGAAGTGCGTGACCGCTACGTTAACACAACGCATCCGCCTGCCAGCACCGCCGTCGAAGTTCGCAAACTGGCACTCGATGATCTCCTGCTTGAGATCGAAGCCGTCGCGAGTCTACCTGCATAAGCCTTCACAATTAAAGAACTGATTAATGAATCTGGCATACATTCGATGATAAACCTTGCGATAACATCTCGTTTCCTCAATCACCAAATGTGTGCCAGACACATTTATATCTATATTACAGAAGCTTCACCACACTCACCAACCGTCCATTCATCGCCACCGGCACGCCCCTCTTCGCTCGTGGCAACAATGGAATATCCGCCGCCTTCACTACCCTCACCTGCTCACCATTGCCGCTCGACCACGTGACAAGCAGCGCATCCTGCTCCCCAACCAGCATGGTCGTCAGCACCTGCTCGCGCTCCACTAGCTCGGTTGTAATCACACCCGCCGTTGCGCGTCCCTTTTGCGGATACTGGTCGAGGGCCACGCGCTTCACCATTCCATAGTTCGAGGCTATAAGAAAAATCGCGGCGGCATTTTCGCTATCCACGTAGACCGCGCTCACAATCATAGCATTGGGAGCCAGCGTCATCGCAGCGACGCCCTGACCAACACGTCCTTGAGCGCGTAACGCATCATCACTAAAGCGCAGCGTCTGCCCTCTATCGCTTGTCACCAGATACTCGCCCTGTCCGCGCGAGAGTAGCGCCGCCACAACCGCATCGCCTTCGGCCAGCTTCATATCCTGCGCGCCATCGGTATCAACCGTGCGGTACTCGCTCAGGGGCGATTTCTTGACCTTGCCAAGTTTGCTGAAGGTGACGAGATAAAGCGACTCGCTATAGGAGGAGATTGGCAGGATGCTCACGATCTCTTCATCGTTGGTCAGTTCTAGTAGACTGCGCAGTGGCTCGCCTTTCGCCGAGCGCGTACCCACTGGAATGCGGTGCGTGGCAAGCTGGAACACGCGCCCACCGGAAGAGAGACACAGCAGATAATCCTGCGATGTGGTACTCACGATCTCTTGTACTTGCTCATCGCCACGCACAGGCGTGTAGAGCGCATCTTTGCCCTTCGCTTTGAACACATCGGCTGGTAACGCTTTGATCGCGCCGGAGCGCGTCAGCACAATCGTCATCGGCTCACGCTCGTGCAGGCTGGCAACCTCGGTGATGGGGTCTTGCAGCGTGCCCTCAGCATCGATGATCGTGCGCCGCTCATCACCAAATTGCTTAATGATCTGATTCATCTCTCTTTTGAGTTGAGCAATCAGCAATTTGCGATCACCCAGCAAGCGTTCCAGTTCGCCGATGCGCGCCTCTAACGCTTCGCGCTCACGCGCATACTTGCTGGCATCCAGTTTCGTCACCTGGGCCAGCGTCATTGAAGCAATCACATCCGATTGAATGGGCGTCAGATGATAAGCGACTTCGATCTCCTTGCGCGCGGCGGCACGATCTTCCGCCTGCTGGAAAATCTTCACGATCTGGTCAGCGTGCGCAGCACCAATGATCAGCCCCTCAACGATATGCAGACGCTCACGGGCCTTGCGCAACTCAAATTGCGAGCGGCGCGTCAACACATCAATCTGGTGAGCATTCCAGTAGTTGAGCAATTCCAGAATGCCGACCTGCTTAGGCTGGCGCGCTGCCTGCATTGGCTCACCGAAGAGAAAGACCATCTGGAATGAGAGCGCCACCTGCAAATCCGTCTCTTTGTAGAGTTGCGACAACACCTGGCCCGCATCGGCATCCTTGCGCAAATCCAGCACGATGCGCGTCCCCTTCTCTGTATCACTCTCATCGCGCACATCGGGTAGCAGGCCCTCTAACTTGCGCGCATTGATGGCCTTGACCAGCGAAGCCTTGACTCTATCGCGTCCAATCGGGGGAATCTGCGTCACGACCAGCGAGCGACTGCGCGGCGTCTCCTCTAAACGCACCTCGGCACGCACGATAATCCGTCCCTTGCCGGTCTTGAAGTAATCTTTAATGCCATCCACACCAATAATGCGTCCCCCCTGTGAGAAGTCCGGTCCCTTGATGTATTCCATCACCTGCTCAAGCGACATAGAGGGACGCTCCAGCAGAGCAATACAGGCGCGCAATACCTCGGCCAGATTGTGTGGAGGAATATTGGTCGAGAGGCCTACAGCGATACCACTGGATGGGTTGACAATAGGCGGAATACGACCGGGGAAGTAATCGGGTTCCACCACCTTCGGGTCTTGTTTATAGGTGGGATGCAGCGAGACGGTTTCACACTCCATGTCCGCCATCAGCGCCTCGGCCAGCGGCGAGAGGCGCATTTCGGTATAGCGATAGGCGGCGGGAGCATCGCCATCCTCGCTGCCCATGTTGCCCTGACCCTCGATGAGCGGATAGCGCATGGTAAACGGCTGTGCCATGCGCACCGCCGCGTCATAGACCGAGGAATCGCCATGTGGGTGATAATTGCCCAGAATCAGACCCACAACTTCGGCGCTTTTAACGGTAGGGCGCGTTGAAAGATAGCGCGCTTCGCGCATACCGGCCAGGATGCGGCGCTGCACCGGCTTCAGGCCATCGCGGGCGTCGGGTAGTGCGCGATCCGTCACCACCGAGAGTCCATAAGTGGCAAAAGCTTGCGAGATAATAACTGAGAAATCTTCTTCTCGAATAGTGCCAGCACCCACCACTGGCGTAGCATCTGTTACACGGGCCATAGCTTAGACGTCCAGTTCCTTCACTTTGCGCGCGTGTTCCGCCAGAAACGCGCGTCTCATCTCCGCGTTTTTATCTTCCATCAACTCAGATACCAGCTTTGCCGCCAGCACGGCATCATCCATCGTGACGCGCTTGAGCGTCCGCCGCGCCGGATCAAAGGTCGTGTCGCGCAACTCTTTCGGATTCATCTCACCCAGGCCCTTGAAACGCTTGAATTCTAACCCTTCAGCATCCGGGTGACTGTTGAGAAATTGAATGCGCGCCTCATCATCGATGAGCCAGGTGATCTTTCCCTTGTATTTGACTGAGTATAGCGGTGGACAGGCGATATAAACATGCCCACGCTCGATTAAATCGCTAAATTCTTGATGGAATAACGTTAATAGCAGACATTGAATATGCAACCCATCAACGTCCGCATCAGTTGCAATAATAACACGAGAAAATTTTAGTTTGCTAATATCGAAGAGATCGCGCGTGCCTGTTCCCAACACGTTAATAATGGTGCGAATCTCTTCATTTTCCACGATGCGCCCCAGGTCGGCCTTCGCCACATTGAGCGGCTTGCCCTTCAATTTCAAAACAGCCTGAAACTCCGAGAAACGTCCTTGACCAGCACTCCCACCAGCCGAGTCGCCCTCCACAATGAATAATTCCGCACGCGAGGCGTCATTGGTATTACAACGCAAAAATTTCTTTGACAGACTGGTATCGATCAGTTCGCCATTTTTCTTATTACCGGCACGCGCCAGTTCTTCCACAAGCTGGGCCTCGTTGCGCGCTTTCTGCATCTGCTGTATCTTCTTTAACCACTCCTTACCGGCAGTAGTATTGCTCTCAAACCAGTCCTTCAAACCCTCATCGGCAACAGAGCGTACAATACCCTCGACAGGCGCATTATTCAAACGATCTTTGGTCTGACCCTGGAACTGAGGGTTGGTTAGCTTGACCGAAATCACAGCATGTAGCCCCTGCTGAATTACCTCCGGTCGAAATCCTTCTTTCTCGCGATTCTTGATGATACCAAACTTGAGCGCGTAATCATTGACCACTTTCGTCAATGCAGCCTTAAAACCAGTTTCATGCGTGCCTCCATCGCGGGTGCGCACGGCATTAGCATAGCTGTAAATCAGCGTCTTGTAGCCCGCTGTAGGCTGGAGCGCGATCTCGACCTGCACGCCATCCTTCTCTTTGGCAATACCAACGACCTGTTTGAACAGTGGACTATCGGCGCTGGCGCTCAATTCACGCACATAGTCCGGCAACCCTTCGCGTGAATAAAAGACGTGGCTCACCGACGCGCCACGTTCATCATCCCACGCCTCCAGGTGAAAGGCCACGCCGCGATTGAGATAGGCCGATGCCTTCAAACGGCTTTCCACGGCCTCTAAAGGGTAGTAGGCATCGGAATCAAAGATCGAGCGATCATAGAGCCAGCGCACCTGCGTCCCATGCATGCTGGTCGCACAAGGCACAATCTGATGTGGTAGCGCAACTCCCCGACTAAATACCTGAGTAAATTGCTGCCCATCCTTCCAGATCGTGAGTTCCAGCTTCTCCGACAGCGCATTGATCACAGTCGCGCCGACACCATGCAGACCTCCCGCCGTTTTGTATACACCTTCAGCAAACTTGCCGCCGGAATGCGGCACGGTGAGAATCACCGTGGCCGCCGGGAGATATTCACCTTGATAGAGCATGGGATCAAAAGGCATGCCACGCCCTTCATCGCGTACTGTGACCCAGCCACTCTGCTCAATCTGCACCCAGATATGTTTGCCGTAGCCTGCCACCGCCTCGTCCACCGCGTTATCCAGCGCCTCCCAGATCAGGTGTAACAATCCCGTCGTCGAGGTGCCCCCAATATACATACCAGGACGATGCCGAATGGCAGCAATCCCTTCGAGTACCTGTATGTCTGCGGCTGAATAATCATGTTGCTTTTTACTCCGCCCCACTGTTTTCTCCGCCTTCTCCTCGTGTTGTGTTCTCGTTATTTCCTTCCTGGATGACATTCTTTCATCCAGGTCAGGGGCTATCAGCGTTTCTAAACCGGGCAATATAGACGCCTCATCCCGTTGGCCAGAAAATACCTTTTGGGAACGAACCATCATTTTTCCTCTCTCCATCTTTTGTTGGTACAGCATACTGTCTCAGCGAAAGAAAGTCAATATATTTTAGACCAAAAGTTCTAAAATTGCAACCTCCCTGCGTGAGCAACCCATCACAGCTATTCTAACGCGGCACAACGAGCCAGGACATTCTTTCTCAACCATTCAGGCTACAAAAGGCCAGTACCCAGGCCAATCGAGCATAATTAGAACATTTGTTTCTAGTATATAGACATTCTCGCCATCTTCTCTTCCATTAGCCTGGTAAAACTTTTTCCTGTTCTGATACGTTTCTGTATATAAGAGTGTATCCTTGTATAGAACATATAGTACTCGATTGGTTTGACCCAAAACTCTCACACTTTGCACACAGATGTTGTAATTTTTTTGCATATCGTTTATAATTATTTATACTTAGGCATTTAAATATCAGGGAGGTTGGCACAAGGACATGCCCCGTCCATCAAAACACGTATCACCAGATACACTCGGAGGTCGGATCAGGGCAGCCAGGGAGGAGTTACACCTTTCGCTCGCCGATGTCGCAAACGGGCATTATAGCACAAGCCTGATTTCGCAAATCGAACGCAACAGGGTCGATCCCTCACAGGAAAGCCTGCGCTTTCTGGCTGAGCGACTCAATTTGCCGTTTGAAGACCTCGAGGCTCTGGCACAACAACATCGCGAATCAGAGGTCGAGGCTCGCCAGTATCGATCTTTTGAAGATTTGCGACACGAGATCACGCAACTTTTAAAGAATAAAGACGTTGCAAAAGCACTTTCATTGTTACAGCCGTTGCACTTCGCTCAAATACCGACCTTGCAACGATGGCGCATCGCCGCACTCCGAGGACAATGTTATTATGAGCAAAAGCAGTTTTTACAAGCAATACAGGATTTCATCTATGCCATCAACGAACTCCCCAAGCAGGAAACGTTATCGGCGGAACAGCGACATGAATTAATGCTGCTGCATCTCCATCTGGCGGCATCCTACCGCCACCTGGGCCTGGATGAAGCATTAGAACAGTATCAGATCACGCTACGCATGATTAACAATGAGACACCTTTCGGCTACGTGGCCGAGGCTCATTGGGGGATGTCGATCATCGCTTTTGTGAAAGCCTACAGGCTCAAAGAGCAGCCCGGCGAGCATGACTCCTGTCGCAAACAACTCTTACAGACGGCCCTTGAACATGCGGAAAACGCGCGTGTTCTCTATCGTTCTATTCATGACCCACTCCAGGAATCGCTCGTGCGCTGTCATATTGCTCAGATCGAGCGCGAATTGGGTAACACCGACCGCGTGCAACGTGATATGAGCCAGTTGCTCGAAATATGGGCCGATCCGCGCCATGCTCCACTACATGGGCACAACGGCACGGCAGAAACGTCCACCGAACGCCAGCAACGGGCGAATATTATCGCCGTCGCTGCCTGCACCCTCTGTGGTATCGCTCTCGAACAGGGCGATTACACCCAGGCGCGTACCTATGCCATGCAGGCTTTGGAGGCAGCCGAGCAAAGCAATCCGCGTCGGCAAGCCGACGCTCAGATCGTCTACGGTCGTCTATTGGAGGCCACCAACGAACCAGAACAGGCCGAAGTGGCCTATCGACGCGCGGTCGCTATCCTCGATGCAACCGAGCATGTTGACGCGCGCATCTATGCCCACATCTACCTGGGCAGCGTCCTTATCAGACGTGGGAAGGTTGAGGAAGGACAGGCCGAGTTGACGCAAGCACGCAAACTCTCCGAGATGGTGGCCTTGCAAAAGGTCAGCATTGAGAATGAGAATAGCACGACTACAACGTGCCTGCCGAAAATTTCATAGTAGGCAACCCGGACGGCAACGATACGTATATTCAGTGCAGGAAACACTATCGCAAACGGCTTTCTTTGTCGGAGAGAGGATAAGAGCATATGACAAAGCCTGTGACTGGACAATACGAATGCCTGCATCGTTCAGGGATTGGGCTAGACTACTTTACCTCGCGTGTGGATCGCCTGACCCTCTATCCCAATGGGCGTTTTGCCTTGATTACCCAGAATCGTAGCCGGGCCGTCAACGCCGCGCAATCACTCATGAGTGGTCAGGCGATAACATCTAATGCGCCAGAAACACGCCGCGAGGGTTCTTACACGCGCCAGGATAGGCTGCTCATCTTCTCCTTCGATGATGGCGCACAGATGCAAGCTCAAATCGCCTGGAACGAAGAAGGCTTGCAGATAGATACCAATTTCTTCCAGAAGGTCTCTGACTCGACAGTGCTGCCACCCACTCACCGTCTCAAACAAGACATGGACGATATTGCTAAAGGTATCAAAATTGCCACCACCATCGGGGGTATCGCGCTCAAGGCCGCCAAAGGTATTCATGAGACGATTCAGACTATCCAGACACCCGCCCCGCAAACGTCTCAACCTGCGCCTGTTCCTCAGCCGCCTATGCAGCAACAGCAAGCAGAATCTCCTGCTCCGACGCCCGCTTATCCCTCGACGCCTACGCCCCCATCTGTCGCACAACAAGCGCCGACGCCAATGCCACAACAAGCCACTCCGGCGCAGGTTGAGACGCTCTATTGCGACCAATGCGGCGCTCCTGCCCGTCCCGGTAAGCGCTTCTGTAATCAGTGCGGCGCGCGCTTGCCATGATGATCTGCCGCGTCATGGCGCGTCTGTGAATGGGCCGAACGCGCCTGCTCCTTCATTAAGTACTCGTAGGCGGCAATGATCTGTTGCATCTTGCGTGGATCACCACCACAATCGGGATGAAAGCGTTTCGCCAGTGCGCGATAACGACGCTTGATCTGCTCCGGGGTTGCATTCGGCGGCAACCCCAGGAGTGCTAGCGCCTGTTGCCGCTCTACTAGAGGACGGGCTGGATTGATACCGCTCTGCCAGAAGGCGCGCGCGCCCAGGCGCATCGCATCCCACAACAAACCGATCAATGACCTTGAAGACTGCGACTTCATGGTGGCTAACCTTCATCCCACTCTTTACACGCTCTTTCCCTAATACTATACTTCATTTCGCACCAAAATGAAACGGTACCTATTTTTCATCCGTGAATAAAGAACACAACGCATGAACATTGCGCACATTCACATTTCTGAGATATCATTTTTCGCTTCCTTGTTTTATACTATGTAGTGGTAGCTCTTCGATAAAATTGTAGCACCCATCTATCAGGAGTTAAGCATCATGCCAGCCCAACAAATGTCGCCCACCACACAAGAACGCTTGCCCACAAATGGTACCCCTTCTTCCGCCCTGGCAAACGCCGAAAAAAACGCCAGACCCTTGCTGCGCTTCTACACAAAATTTAATAACGATTGGGTCATGAACTTCGCCGGTATGCTGGCTTACAATCTGCTTATGTCCATCTTCCCCATCGCGCTGGCCATTCTCGCCATCACCGGCCTCATTCTCGGCTCCCATCTCGATACATCCATCATTCATGCTATCCAGCAGGTATTGCCAAAAGCAGTCTCTGCCGATGTCATTAACAGTATCATCAAAAAAGTCTATAGTATCTCCGGCATCATTGGCATTATCTCAGTCATTCTGGCTATCTTCTTCGGCTCACGCCTCTTCGTCACTATCCAGAACTGCTTCTCCATTATCTACCATGTCCGTCCACGCACCGCCATGATGCAAAATATTACAGCTATCTTAATGCTCCTACTCTTCATCATCCTTATTCCCGTGATGATAGCTGCATCGGGTGGCCCAACATTAGTGCTCTCGATTCTGCAAAAGACGCCCTTACAAGCCATCACACATATCGGCACTCTTCTCTATATAGCAGGCATTGCTGGTGGTCTGCTGGCCGCCTTCATCCTGTTTGAAGTCATATACCTCGTGATGCCTAATCAGCGCATCAGTTTCAGCCGTAGCTGGCCCGGTGCCCTGATCGCGGCAATCGCACTTGAACTATACCTGCTCTTCTTCCCATACTACGCCAGCCATTTCCTGGGCGGCTATGCTGGTCAGGTTGGCTTTGCCATCATCCTCCTGGTCTTTTTCTACTACTTCGCGGTGATCCTGCTCGTTGGAGCCGAGGTCAACGCCTTCTTTTCAGAGCATGTACAACCTTTGCCCTACGATCTAGCGACCTTCCTCACAACAATGACAGGTACATTGAATAAAGACCGTCCCGTGGCGGAATCTGCCTCACACATTGATCCCAAATCTGCTAATCCAGCCGAGCAGACATATACTGTTGCGGCAATGGCACAAATCTCGCCAGACACAGTGCAAACGAGGAAATCTGCACGCACCCTTTTCCAACGCCGCAACAAACAAAATGCCGCCAAAGAACAATCAGTCGCAACAAGAGAGGCAAAAAAGAGCAGAACACTTACAACGGTGCTTGAAGTAGTACTTGGTTCAGCCCTGGCGCTCGCCATCGAACTGCTACGCCAAAGACGCCATAGCTATTAAGATTAGCAGAAGCGATGCCGCCGGTCTTAGAGATGGGGGAGATGAATAAGGTGCAGGCGCTCAACCACCTCTCCGGCAACATCATTGTGATGCAAACCCTCCACTATAATCCCCGCGCCGATAGCAGCCTCAAAGTCATCCTGTTCGGCAGTGGAAGTCGGAAAGAGATAACAGGGATAGAGGTCACTCAGGCGAGTCACAATTTCATCGTGCAGCCAGCGCATACCGGCAGGTTGCTTATGGGTTAGTAACACAATATCCTCGCAGTGATGAATCGCCATTAAACCCGCCAGGTCCTGACTCAGCCCCTCCCAAAAAGCCGCTTCGACCAACTGACGCACCTCGTCATCTGCTGTCTCTTGATAGAGTGCCTCGTGTAAGGGACGCGCGATCCCATCGACTATCTGCCCTTCCTGGATCACTACAATATTCCTGCTCTTCTCATCGATACTGAGAAACAAAAAACGTATCTCCGGCCATGCCGCTTCCTGCAAACGTAAACGATACAGAAGTGTAGCAGTGCTACACAGTACACCTGCTGTACCCATATGGGCACGATTCAGCTTACGATAGCGAGGAATACTGGCCAGTTCCCTCACCTCAGGAAGACGATAGCTGGTCAGGTTCATTGCTTTGATAGCCTCTATCGTGCCTCTCACCTCCTCTATTTCATCTGCCTCAGCACCCTGTACTCGACAATCGTGACCATGCTGAATAGCAACTGCTATCACCGGTTCAGGATAACAGGCACAGATACCCTCAACGTAGCCACGCACATCCTCCGCATGCGCAAATGCCTTCGTCTCTATCGGCACCAGATGTTCTAGCAGCGCTGTGCGCCATGCCGCTACCCCGTATTCAATGCCAAGACTTAATGCCATGATCACTCCTCACTCTTCATCTTTTCCTTCACCAGATGAGTCCGTATATAAAAAGCAACCTTGCTAGCAACTGCCTTTTACCATTGCATTGTAACGCGCTTTCTCTGCCCTTGTCTATTATGCAGTACAATCGGTTATCGCGTCTCCAGGGCGAGCGCAAGGCATCACACTTAAAATGATATATTACATTTTTCACCTATTTTATATTGTAAAGACGATGTCTTGCACTTGCCCTGCTCACCACGCATCATGCAAAAACTAAATGTTTACCCCCCTCACCTCGCTTCCTTGACGCCTCCCCCGTCCATCTGATACACTTTGACTCAATCATACATCCTATTTGAGATATTTTCATCCAAATATCTTTACAAAGTCCAGTGATGGGTCTACACTCAGGATGTGTATCCCTATATCTACCAGAGAGGTGTATATGGCTGGCGATGGGTCACTCTCAACAGATCAAGAACATGCTCGTTTAGTGAATGCATTGCGTGAAAGTGAGATTTTACGCGAAATTGCTTCTTTGCTTACATCTTCTCTTGATCTGACACACATCCTCTCTACACTGGCAAAACGCACGACAGAGGTCTGCGAGATTGAGCGGTGTGCCGTCTGGCTCCTGGATACAGCACAACACCTGCTCAAGCCTGCCACCTATCATCTTTCTACTAACCGGCTGAGCAGCGAGAACATTGCCAGAGGTGACACCCTCTGGCGCAAGAGTACGATTCCCCTTGACGATCCATTTATACAACGTATCTTCAACAGCAGCGAAGGTATGATCTTCTGCGAGAATCTGTCCTCTGAGCCAACTATGCGCACACTGGCTAAACAATTCCTCATCAAATCCATCTTGATGGTCGCTCTCAAACGTGATGAACGCCCTGTTGGCCTGCTCTCACTCGACATACCCGGCAAGCGGACTACGTTTACCTCCACCCAACGCCAACTCGTTCATGCCATCGCCCAACAGGCAACCATCGCCATCGACAATGCCCAGCTCTACCAGCAAGCTCAGGAAGAACATCGGCGCGTCGAACAACTTATTGGGCGCGCGCAATCGATCTACCAGATAGCGAAAGCCGTTAATTCCGGCACGCCCCTCAGTACCGTTTTACACATCGCACTGGAACATCTTGTCTATCACCTGGGCGCGAGTGGTGGAAGCATCGCACTCATTGAGAATAACCAGCTCTCTATCGTGGCTAAGACTTATCATGATGATGAGTTCAACTCGTGGGTAGCCACCCTCTCGATGCCACAACTCCATGAACTCCCACATGCCCTGCGCGCCGCCACAGAAAAACGCTCGATCTTCGTCACAGATAAAGAGACACGTGGCAAAGAACGACAGTGGTATCAACATCTGAAACTCAGCAACGCCATGATTATCCCCCTCCTGCTGGGAACAGATAGCGCCTCTGAGGAAGATCGGAAAGCTTACACCAGCAATGGCAACTCCCAGTGCATCGGCTTGATTTATGTCACCTACGAGCAACCAGCCTATCTTCCATCACCCGGCCATTTTGCCTTCGCCGAGGATATCGCCACCCAATGCGCGCTGGCTATCGAAAAAGAACACATCCTTACCGAGGCCCACCAGGCCGCGACGCTGGCAACAGAGCGCGCGAATATGCTCAATGCCGTTCTCGAAGCAATGACTGAGGGCATCACTGTCTTCGATATGCAAGGGCACGTTCTTATCAGCAACAAAACGGCATCCCAGTTCATTGGTATGCCTATTCACGCGGGTACACATCTGCTCGATTTTTTACAGCGCTTCCCAACCTATACTTTACACGGACAGCCAATCAAGGAAGAGGATTTTCCGCTCAGCCGCGCCTTACGCAACGAACCCATCCATGGCGACCGTTTCATTACACACCGCGCCGATGGCTCAGAGCGTGTCGTCGAAGTCAACGTCGCTCCACTGCTGAATAGTGAACAGCAGAAAATCGGGATTGTCGGGGCTTTTCGTGACATCACCGAGCAGTTCCGCATTGAACGCCGTCTGCGCCGCGCGCTTGATACTATTCTTCACGCCGTCGAGGCCGTCTCTGGCGTCACCGACACCAGAACAATACTCTATAATGTGCTTGAAATGGCGCTACATACCCTGAGCGCCTATCACGGCGTTCTCCACCTGTACCACGAACAAAGTCAGGGCCTGCAACCTCAGCTCGCTATGCACTTCGCCAATCAGAGCCAGACCCACTGGATCGACAAACATCCTGATGAGACTGACCAGCTACGCTACGCACAGTTGCACCTCAAAATGCAGGTCGGACACGCTATTGTACTCCGCGCAGATGAATGCCCCTACCATTGCAACGTTGCCCCTTCCACTCAGCTACTCGCTGTTCCGCTCATTCGCAAGAATCGCTTGCTAGGCGTGATAACGCTGGATCGCCAGTCCGACACCCACGCTACCAATGAAGACACCCAACGCATCAGGCACCATGACTTTACGGGTTGGGACATCACGCTGGCCGAAGGAATCGCACAAATTGCCGCCCTCGCGCTCGACGAGGCCCACTGGCAACAAGAAGCCACAACCGCCCGCTTGAATGAGGCAGAGATGCGCGCCTCCAACGAATTCAAGGATGAGTTTATCGAAATCACTGCGCACGAATTTCGCAATCCTATCTCCGTCATTCTCGCCTATAGCCAGTATATTGAGCGCTATCTCAAGCGTAATATCGACCCCTCTCTGCGCAGTACCTTGCAAGAATTTACCACCAATATCGAGAACCAGGCCCATCAACTGGAGCAGATTGTCAATACACTCGTCGAAGTCACACGCCTGAACAAACGACAAATCACACTTGACCTGACCGAGCTAGACCTGAGTGATCTCGTCCAACAGGTTGTCACCTCACACGGCACAACGATGACGGCAGGCCGAATTCTCTATACGGTTGAGGACGCACCGACTCCTTACCGCGTGCGCGGGGATGCCACACGCCTCACACAAATTATTAGCAATCTTCTTCAGAATGCGATAAAATACAATCTTCCAGACCGGGACATCATGGTGACGTTACGCCAGGTACCCGACGTCAACGGCTCAACGGTCATCGAGGGCCGTGTCATCGATCATGGCATCGGCATTCCTAAAGAGGCCCAACCACACCTGTTTGAACGCTTCTATCGTGCCCCCAATGTTGAAGGGGGCAAAACACGCGGCGTAGGACTTGGCCTCTACATCGTCGCGGAACTCCTGCGTCTTCACGGGGGAACAATCCGTGTCGAAAGTAGCGGCATCTACGGCAAGGGTAGCACTTTCATTTTTACACTACCACTCTTATCCTAAATCTGTTCGGGAGAAAATATAATATAATTAAAAGCCGTTTCTTTGCTCACCGGCGCTGTCAGATGAACGGTGAAGCCAACCCCTGGATAGAGAGAAATATAATGTACCACCACAGGGCCAGGGTTGCCGGTCAGCATCACAAAAATCACGCATCCTTCAGTCACATGGTTATCTTCGACCATTTTATCACCCTGCCCACCTTCAAACATTCCCCGCCCAAAGAACTGCCCGTGAGCCGGGACAACGTTTGCGCCATATTCACTGCGCACCAACGTAGCTACAATAGGTATCTTTACGCTCGTCTCACGCCCTTCTCGTTCCACTTCATCCTCATTATGCACCCGCTCAACATCAATAGTTTTATCTTGCTGCGTAATAACCATCCCACTCTGATAGGGAGACGACGGATGTGGCTGGCGTGACACCATCTTGCTGCTTCCAACAGGGCCAGCCGTCGCAGTCGTCACCTCACTGATGGGCGCAGAAACCGTCTCCAGGCGCACTCTGGTTGTACGCGCCAGACGCCGCTTCTGCTCCGAAGTTGCATTCTCATCTGACGAGGGCACAAAGGGACGGAGCGCGCTTCCATTAATAGGACGTTTCTCCTGTTCCGGTCGCGCAGGAGGCATACGTGTAGCCTTTTCAGACGAAGGAATAGCTTCACTGGGCGGCATCGCCACAGGCTCTTCTACCACATCGGGCTGCATAGACACTCCAAATGCCGCAAAAGATGCTGTCAGGCGACGAGCCAGGCGCATAAAAACCGAATCCTTTTGCTCACTCTCAACGGAAACACCCCCTCCATCACCACTGACGAGTGGCTTCGTCACCTGATGGGTTATCCTATCTGGCACCTGCACTGCCGGTAATACTTTCGACTGTAAACTCAATCGAGGCGGAATAACCGTTGTCTTATCAGCAGATTCTACGCGAGCCTTCATCTGTTCATCCTCCTCTTCCCACTCATCATCCTGCATACTCACATCAGCAAGTGCTTCCTCCATTGAGGACGATAGCTTCTGGCGACCCTGCTCAAGCCGGGCATGCCACTGGGATGTATCACTGCGATTCTTTTCTGAAGACATTATGACCCTCTACAGATGATTGTTTTCAACGCTTCAGCTCTTCAACATCTGTCCCTCTCAGTTGGAACACTTTGGCGAAGTATAGCACACCTTCATGCAAACTGCTACTTCACTAGGCCAAAGGTACGGTGGAGTCAATGTCACAAACGCTATCAACGCCGGGTATGAACAGGGAGGCACACTTAAACCAGCAATCCGAGCCATTTAGGACTATTGGGTAGTCTTGACAATTAACTATTGAAAGTCATCCACAAAACCGCTACAATACAGACCGGCTTGCTCATACAGATCAATATATTGATAAACAGGGATGATCTGTAGCAAGCTACAACAAGCATATTTTTGAGGTAAGGACGGATTTTTGTGATGAAACTGAACGGTACTCATAAGTTCAACAACGTCTCCAGCAGCGAAGTTTACAGCGCTATTCTCAACCCCAGCATTCTCCAGGCCAGCATTCCAGGCTGCGAGTCAGTAGAGGTGCTGGATGCCAATCGCATCCAGATCAATATCACCACACCCCTCCCCGGTCTGAAGGGACCGTATGGCATCGTGGTCGGCGTGCAGCAGACCGCTCCCAATCAGCTCGTCCTCAGTGTACAGCGCCAGGGACGTGGCGGCTCCGTCAATGCAACCAGCACAATCAACATCCAGGAAGAAGCCGGTGGCGCACTGCTAACCTACGATGCAAATGCTGAACTCGACGGGCCGGTCGCTATCGTCAACAACCCTATTGGCCAGGGAATCACTAAAAACTCGCTGAACACATTCTTTAAGAACCTGGATAACGCCATCTCTAAATAACATCTTCGATGACTCGAAACTAAAACAGGACGACCGGGCGCAGAGTAGCCGCCAGGAATATCCCTACCATGAACATGAAAATGAACGGAAATGGCATGCATGCTATCATTATAGGGGCATCCCTGGCGGCTGCCCTGTACCCGGTCACTTCGCTCGCCTGTTGCTCTCCATACCGGGCGAGTATCCTGTCCGCCCCTCTCCTCTCTTTCAGCGCCTCAACTTGATAATTGCGCAGGGTAATGAGTCAACAGGGGGAACCAACCTGCCGTCGCGCTCTACCAGCCAGGCCGCCAACATCGTGCGTAATTCGGCTTGCGTTTCCTGGTCATCCGGCAGAATCAACTGCTCCGTGAGTTCCTCTGTCGCCTGCTCAATCGAATGAAACCGTAAACTCGGCGGCATATGCACAATCTCCACATCAGCATAGAGTCCCATGTCATAGAGGACATCCAGCGCGTGGATGTAGGCGGGCGACAAGCAACGCTCATCACCATGAAAATGCCGCCAGAGATGAGCAGTCAGCGCATCCAGGTGAACCGCACGCATATAGATATAGCAAGTGTGCAGTGTCGCAGCGTACAATTTTGCAACAAATGCCTCAACATCCCAGATAGGATACAGCACATGACTACAGATGACAACATCAGCCCTGAGATCAGCAGGTGCCTCTTCCCACGTCATATTCACGCACTCAATGTTATCAATGCCCTGCTGCGCAGCGTCACGCTGCAAGAAACTGAGCATTGTACTATTTGGTTCTACCGCAATCACGCGCTGCACCTGCGGAGCAAGCCCCAGCGCAAAACGACCGGTGCCAGCGCCCACGTCCAACACAGTTGTTTTAGCGGTCACTTCTTGCTGCACACGCTGAAAAAGTGGGTCGCTGGCTATCGAGTCCTTTGTCGCCTGATGAAATCCACGCGCGCGTCGATCCCAATACCCTGCGCTT
>Ga0078972_1004033_pt1 | contig 41830 bp, 45 predicted proteins | sample YelNatPaOPGAMG01_FD_67568 | JGI IMG/M metagenome (GOLD analysis project Ga0078972, IMG submission 67568) | Hot spring thermophilic microbial communities from Obsidian Pool, Yellowstone National Park, USA - OP-RAMG-01 (SPADES assembly) (version 2) | ecosystem: Environmental > Aquatic > Thermal...
ATCTGTAGAAGCGACAACATTTTCAATTTTTATTTTTTTAGCCATCAAAACACCCCAACAAAAAACGATTATAAAATTTATTTAAATAGTAATATATTTAAATTCACTATTTAAATATAAATAAGTGATTTTATGGGAAAATGGCAGACAGCAAAAGGTGTTCTGAAACTAATGTTTGAAATGATAGCAGAAGATTTTCATGAGATGGATCATAAATTAATAAGAATAGTTGGCGGTATAATAATATTTATTATAATGGCTTGGTTTTGGTTCACTTTCTTTCGCAGCATTTCACCAATATAAATTTTGTTTAAATATTTTTTAATGATATTGCAATTTTTAAAATTTATTAAATATTTTTGCACTATTGCAATCTTAATAATATTTTTCTGTAGAAAAATTAATGAGGAAGAATGCCATGAATTCCTTAGAAAAGCAAAACTTCATAAAGAAAAAGTTTGAATTATTTAATAAACATGAGAAATTTTTTTAGTAACAGATTGGCTATTGAAGTTTTCTACAAAGCCAAGTTTTATTCATTTCAAAATTTTTAGTTCTTTCAATATCTCTAACCAGGCCCATGCCCAGATGACCGCTTCAAAAGAGCGAATCAAATCATTTTTCTTAATAAAGTGTTCGCAATCAGAAATATATGCATCAATATTTTCTAACATTTTCTTTTTGTTTTTGTCAATTAACACAACTTTTTTTCTTTCAACTTTTATTCTTTCTAACCATTTTTCTGTTTCCTTTTTTAATTCATTTTCCATATGCTCCTGACGGGATTTGAACCCGTGTCCTCAGCGAACCCTCTAGATGTTGAGAGGCTGATATCCTTGACCGGACTAGACTACAGGAGCATTCCTCAAAATCTTAAAAATGGTCATAATATAATTTAAATATGTTATTTGATAGAAATTTAAATCAAAATAAGGTGTGGGATGAAATAGCAGATAGTTGGACTCATTACCGACACAAGCCTTTTTATGATGTTGAAGTGTTCGCAAAAAATATAAAAGGCAAAAAAATATTAGATATAGGTTGTGGAAATTGCAGGAATCTAATTCCATTCAAGGATAATGAGCTTTATGGAATAGATTTTTCTAAAAAAATGATAAAAAATGCAAAAAAATTTTGCAAAAATAATAAGCTTAAGGTTAATCTTTTGGTTGCTGATGCTACAAAAATTCCATTTGAAGATAATTACTTTGATGTTATCATCTGTATTTCTGTGCTTCACCATCTCAACCCTCAAGATGTGAAAAAAGTACTAAAAGAGATTTATCGCATTTTGAAAAAAGATGGAAAGGGCTTGATATCCGTTTGGTTGAAAGAAGGACATGGGGAAAGATATCTACCATGGCATAAAAAAGGAAAAATAGTGATGAGGTTTTATTATTTTTATTCAAGAGAAGAGATTGAAGAATTAATAGAAGAATCTGGATTTGAATTTAATTCTTGGGTTTCAGAAATTGGCAAGAACAAAGAAAAAAATCTGTTTATTGAAATAAGAAAATCCTTTTAAATTTGGCTAGATATATAATAATAAAATTTGCGGAGGTACCCAAGAGGCCTTCTTTAAAAAACCTAGGAAGAAAAGGGGAAGAAGAGGCTCTGGGAATGGTCAAAGGGGCTAGAGCGAACAGCGGTTATGCTTAGGCTAAAAGGGCCATGCTCAGAATAGCTAAGCTCAAAATATAAGATACCTAGTAGCTTAGTACATGATGCATTAATGATGCATCTCGGAAGAAGCTTTCGTCGGTTCGAAACTGTGCGACTGATTTGTCGTCAGTCGAAACTCCGGCCCTCCGCACTTTGCATCTTTCACTTAAAAAATTTTCTTATATATTATTTGCTATGGAAACAAATCTCTTTGGTTTTAATGATCCAATAGAGATAAGTGCCTCAAAACTCTCTCAATATATTAAATGTCCGCTCTCATACAAATTCAAATACATAGATCATCTGAAAGTACCGGCACTACCTCATCTAGTATTTGGAGATACAATCCATTTTTTTCTTAGCAAGTTCTGGAAAGGAGACCATCCAAAGTATAAATCACCAGAAAGCTTTGCAAATGCATGGTCTGGATATTGGTGGCAAAGAATTCAGGGAAAACTGAGAGATGAAGAAATTAAATTTTTTAATCCAAAGGTTGATCCTATTATATATGAGTTATATGGCAAAAGGGTTCTCATTGATTTTTATAAAAAGAATGCAAGCCTACCGAAGCCAATTTTAATTGAAGAGAAATTTGATGTCTTATATAAAGATTTTTTACTTGTTGGAAAATGGGATCGTGTTGATGAGAGAAAGGGAAGAAAAATTATAATTGATTATAAATTAACTTCATATGATGATGTTGTTGCAGATAAGGATTTACAGTTTACATTGTATAGCCTTGCTTATGAATTAATATACGGCGAAAGAGTACCGATAATCTATTATGACATATCCTTACGTAATTATGAAGGAGGTGTAATGTTTGTTACTCAGCGTGATGAAGATGATTATGAAGAACTTTATAAAAAGATGATAGAAATAAGTGAAAAAATAAATAATAAGCAATTTAACCCAAATTTTGGTTTTCACTGCAAAAAGAGGTGTGAATATAAAGATATCTGCAAAGAAATCTATCCCTCTGCTTTTAGACGCAGAAATAAAAAAGGAGAGATAGAAGAAGAATTGACAGATTCAAGAAGACTTATAGATGTTAACCCAGAGAAGTGGCTTTATGATCTCTATCCTGATATGCAGCCAAAACCAAAAATAGAAAAAGAGAAAAAACAAAAAACATATGAGTATTTTTTGATAGCAGAAGGGAAGAAAGCAGGAACAAATCTTGAAAGGGCAATTTCAATAATAGATAGTTATGGAAAATGGGAATATGAGGTAGTGAGAATGGTCCCTGATGTTTTGATAGATATTACTTCATTGAAAGAATTACCAAGAGGGGTAAAAAAGAAAATTATAAAGAAAAAAATAAAGATAGCAAATGTTATTCTCTAAGAACGGGGGTTCAAAATGCCTGTAAATGCACCACCAGAGTATTTCAAGGCAGAAGAAAAATTCAGAAATGCAAAAACAAATGAAGAGAAGATTCTTGCTTTAGAAGAAATGATCAGTTTGCTTCCAAAGCATCATGGAAGTGAAAAACAATTAGCACAACTCAAATCAAAGCTTGCCAAACTTAAAAAAGAGTCGTCTTATAAGAAAAGAACTGGTAGTAAAATTGGGATTAAAAAAGAAGGTGAGGCTCAGGTCTGCTTGGTAGGTTTTACAAATTCTGGAAAATCTTTACTACTTTCTAATATAACAGATGCAAAGCCAAAGATTGCAGAACATCCCTATACAACAACAAAACCGGAAGTTGGAATGATGGATTTCAATGGAATTAAAATTCAGATAGTTGAAATACCTTCAACTTTTGACCCAGAGTACATGAGCATAGCGAGGTCAGCAGATCTGGTTGTCCTTGTAACAGATGAAAAAAATAAAAATAAATTAATAGAGATTGTTAATGGTTTCAATATAAAGAAATTCATATTCGTAAATCCTTTTCTTGAGAAGATTAACGAAATAAAAGAAAAAATATGGAATGCCTTAGAATTAATGATTGTTTATACGAAAAGAGGCAACGAAAAGTCTCCAATGGCCTTGCCGTTAGGCTCTACTGTCAGGGAATTTACAGAAAGAATTCATAAAGATTTCATAAAAGATTTTCATTTCGCAAAACTTTGGAGAAATTACAATGGAAAGGAAAGGATTATGCATGTTGGGTTAGATTATATTCTTCAGAATGGAGATGTTGTTGAAATACATATAAAATGATAGTATGAAAAAACTATAATTTCTCAAAATTTTGTTAATCAAGATTAGCTCTGTAGAAAAATTAATGATGAAGAATGCCATGAATTCCTTAGAAAAGCAAAACTTATCAAATCAACAATGAAATTTTCTTTGAGAAATTCAATACAAAGCCAAGATTAGATAAAAAATGATTTTATAAACTTTTTCAATATCATTTATTTATGGCAATTACAAAAATTTCTGACCTTAATGACGGAGATAAAGGAGTTTCAGTTGAAGGAATGATAATAAAGGTTGAAGAGCCAAGAGAGATAACAACAAAATTCGGTCGCACCAAAGTAATGAACGTTTCTATTTCTGATGATACTGACAGGATTCTTCTTACGCTCTGGGGAGAGGATTGCGATAAAGTTCAAGAAGGGGATAAGGTCAGAATAGAAAACGGCTTTGTGAAGATGTGGAATGGAGAGAAACAGCTTAATGTTGGCAGGTTTGGAAAGATAAAGAAAATTCAATAAAATGAATAAGCTAATTTTTTTAAATAAGTTTTGCAACAAGTAGGCTCCATAAAAAAGTATTATTTTACATCTCAGTAATCATAAAATATTGTTTTAGAAATATTCTGAAATATGAATTTTTTATTCGAATTATCATTCGACTTATGGAGAACCCTAATTTATATATACTGAGCAAATTAATTTATAATCATGCCAGAAATAGTAGTTGGACGAGATGATGACGATTTAAAGAAGTTTGGTACAGATGGAACAATTTTTCTAGGAAAACATATTGTTGGAAGTGGTGAAGATGTACATTTGACTACACCGGTTTTTGTTGATATTTTGCGTCCTCATCTTATCACTATCTGCGGAAAAAGAGGGACTGGAAAAAGCTACACAATGGGAGTTATTGTTGAAGAAATTTTAAAACTTTCTGAAGAATTTAAAAAGAATCTTTGTGCATTAATTGTCGATACACAAGGAATTTATTGGACAATGAAAAGTGCTGATGAGAAGGATATAATATCCTTGAAAGAATGGAATTTGGACCCAACAGGATTTCCTGTCTTTGTCTATGTTCCAGAAGGACAGAGTGAGCTGTTTTCTAAGGCAGGTGTTGATTTTGATGACACATTTTCTGTTAATCCAAGTGAGCTTACGGTAGAAGATTGGATGACAGTTTTTTCACTTGATCCTACAGAACCGCTTGGAATCCTGCTTCAAAGAACAATTTCAAAAATTATGAAATATAAAATGAGCTACGATATTGATGACATTATAGATGAGATAGAAAAAGAACAAGGTTTTGAGTCAGAAAAATTGGCACTAATTAATCGCTTTGAGGCAGCAAAAACATGGGGAATATTTGGTGAAGCAAGAACGCCAAATATACTTGAGCCAGGTAAAACAAGTGTTCTTGACATCAGTCTAACTCCACAAAATGTTCGCTGTCTTCTTCTTGGTCTGATAGCAAGAAAAATTTTTGAAGAGCGAACAAAGGCAAGAAGAAAGGAAGAACTGGCAGAGATCGAGGGTCTTTTAATTAAGAGGACTCCAATGTGTTGGATATTTATAGATGAAGCTCATAACTTTCTTCCAGAAAGTGGGATAACAGCTGCAACAGAACCTTTATTAAAAATTGTGAAAGAAGGAAGACAGCCAGGTATAACATTAGTTTTTGCAACACAGCGGCCTGAAAAACTGCATCCTGATGCATTAGCACAGTGCGATATGATTATCTCTCATCGTTTAACAAGCAAAGCAGATATTGATGCACTGAGAAATATAATGCAGACATATATGCTATATGATATCGCGAAATATCTTAATGAATTACCAAAAAGAAGCGGAGTTGCACTTATACTTGATGACAACTCAGAAAGATTATATACTATCTATGTTCGCCCACGCCAATCTTGGCATGCTGGTTCAAGCCCTCTTGCAAGTTCTTATCAAGAATAATATTGGTTTTGCTCTGTAGACAACCATTGAAACAAGGTTATCAAAATATATATATTGTCTCTATACAATTAATCATAAGTGATGATATGAAAGGAATAACACCAGTGATAGCAGTAATATTATTACTGATGATAACCATTTCATTGGTGGGATTTGCCTTTATATGGTTCTCGGGGTTGACTAAAAGTATAACAAATCAGACAAGCGAGCACTTGGAACAACAGATGAGGGCGATGACCTCGGATTTCAGGATAGAAAATGTAGCTGGCGACAAAGTATATATAAGAAACATAGGGACAAGCGAGATAAACAAGGAAGGGATTGGAATCTATGCAAACAACATAAAATTGGATTTCACTCTCCAGGGCGATAAAATAGGGCCTAACGAAGTTAAGGAAATTGTTTTGGACAGAAATTTGACGTCATGCACAACATCAATATCATTGAAAATTGTTTCTGGTATCTGGGAGCATTCGCAGAATGTTGACTACTGTGACGCAATTTCTGTATGGCACTTTGACGGAGACGCAAAAGATAGTAAAGGAAAGAATGATGGAACTATTTATGGTGCAACTTGGTCGAGTGATTGTATTTCTGGCTCTTGTTTGAGTTTTGATGGGATTGATGATTATGTGGAAGTGCCGATAGTTTCTTTGACTAATAAGGTGACGGTAGAAGCCTGGTCATTTTATATTGATGGACAAGTATCAGGAGATTATGTGGGGATAATAAACAACCTCAATGGCTATCCGAATTACAACCGCCTTTTACTGAAACCTACTGAAATCCTTTTCCAACTTGCGATTAATGGAAACCTCATTAACCATAGGGTTTTAAATTTGCCAGACTTGCGAAATAATTGGCATCACTACGTTGCAACCTATGATGGTTCGGTCGTGAAAATATTTCTTGATGGGAAAGAAGTTTATTCAGGAAGCCAAACGGGTAACTTAGACAGCGGAGGCAAAAAGCCAACAATAGGATGGGGTTCAACCAACCCATCGTATTATCACCTAAAAGGTCTCATTGACGAAGTCAGCATTTATAATAGGGCATTGACGGCAAAGGAAATCGAGTTGCATGCTGCTAGATATTAGAGCAAGAAGCAGAAAACTTTTCTTTTGAAATCTTTTATTAAAATAAAGTTTATTTTGTGACTTATCATATGTACAGATTTTTCTCTCATCTACTCCAAACGGAAAGCAAAACTTAGTTCATAAAGAGAAAGGTTTGAAGTATTCAAGAAACTATCAAAGCGTGAGAAAATGCTTCAACATTAGATATTGAAGTTTTCTACAAAGCCATTGGTTTTGAATTAGTAATAAAAAATAATCTTAGCAAAAAATTTAACGATAATCCTCTTTACTCTTAAAACAATAAACAAAAAATTAATAAAGATAGGAAGCCTCCTTTTTCTTTTTTGTTCCTCAATAAATTAAAGAGAAGAAGTCGGCAGCCGCCCACGAAGATTGTGATTTTGGGTCACAACCTTCATTCGCGGCTGCCTCGTCCTTGGGGTGTGGTCAGCGAAATGAATTAATTTATTGATCCATTTTAGATGGATCGTAACGACTCATGTATTAAGTTAATTTCATGTATTTTTCTGAAATTTTCTATTTCTTCTTTATTATATTTTCCATGCATCCCTACCAACCTTTTATCTCAATTTCTAAATGATATCAATACCTAATTCATTTTGTTTTCCAATCTTCTTTTTTTCAGTTGGTCCTAAGATATATGGGGATTTTACACCTGTTATTATTGTTATAACTTGTATTCCTTCAAATCCAGGTACAATCCTTGCTCCCCACATCACTGTTGCATTGGGATTCATATTTTTTGAAACAGCCTCACCTATTTGTTCAATTTCGTCCAATTTCATATCTTCTCCGCCAATAACCTGTATCAATGCACCTGTTGCACCGGCATAGTCCACTTCAATTAGCGGGTGGTTCAATGCCTTTGTAACAGCGTCCATAGCCCTATTATCTGATTCTGACTTACCAACTCCTATGGCAGCTACGCCACCGCTCCTCATTATCGCCTTTACATCTGCATAGTCAAGGTTCACCAAGGATGGCTCACTTATTGTTTCGGTAATCCCTTTTATCATCGTAGCAATTAAATCATCTGCAACTGCAAACGCCTTTTTTAGAGGCATCTTTCCAGCAAAGTCCAAAAGCTTTTGATTCTCTATAACAATTACAGTATCAGAAGCTTCTCTAAGATCTGATAATCCTTCTTCTGCTTTTGTTATTCTTGCGCCTTCCAGCTTGAATGGAAGCGTTACAGTAGCTATAACAATGGCACCACATTCTTTTGCGAATCTTGCTATAACAGGCGAAGCACCTGTACCTGTTCCACCTCCTAACCCACATGTCAAGAAAACAAGGTCAACACCTTCTAATAGGTTTTTTAATTCGTTCCTGCTTTCAAGTGCTGCCTTCATACCAACTTCAGGATAGCCACCTGCGCCCAGCCCATTTGTTGTGTTCTTACCTATCAAAATTTTTTTCTGGGCATTTATCATTGCAAGATGTTTTGCATCAGTATTAATAGCAACTGTGTTTGCACCCATGATACCAAGTTCGCTTAATCTGTTTATTGTATTATTACCAGCCCCTCCAACTCCAATTACCATTATTTTTGCTTTTGGAAATGCTGCCTCTATCTCTTGCTGTTGCAATATTTCCATAGTCTGACCTCCAAATTTATATTCTTGAAAATATATTTTCTTTAATCGAAATGCCTTTTAAGTCCAAATTCCATTATTACCTTAACTGCTCCAATAACTAAGCAGAAATAGTTCGTTCTTCGTCCGTTATGTCCCTAATTAAAACTACCTTATTCCTTGTCCAAGGGAATAAGTATCTGTATTCTTCTTATTATCTAAATTAAAAAAGTTTTCTATATCCTAGCATATATGTTGTTGTTGCGTATTTTGGCATCTTTTTGCATGATTGCTAAATTGGAATATATATAATTTTTCTATAAGGTGCGGACAAACTATCAATTTCTCTTATGTTTTTGGAATTTTTCATGTTGTATTCCAGGCACAGGATTCATTGATCGCAGAAGAATTAAAAATCAAATTAAAAAATCACAATTAAACAAATTTCAATCTGCTTCTGCAATTGAAAATTTTCCATTTTGTAGACAACTAATTTTTTTATCTATAAAAAGTATATCAGCAAATTATTTTTATGAAGTTCACACTTTTATTGATAGCAATCTGTGTAATTGTTTTCATATATACGGTTTATGTTGGTGGCGAAGAATTTATAAATGAATTTGGTTTTTCAGGTTCAAATCTTTTCTCCAAGCCATGGACACTAGTAACTTCAATCTTTTTACATGGAGGCATAACCCATCTATTATCAAATATATTAGTTCTGTTTTTCTTTGGTAGTGCTGTTGAAAAAGAGATGAAATGGAAGATGCTCCTAATATTTTTTCTCGGAGCGTTTGCAGGTTCTTTTGTTTCATTATTTTTCTATTCCTGGGACACAATCTGCATAGGTGCAAGCGCTGGAATTTTTGCATTAATTGGAGTTGGCATGTTGGTTAAACCATTAGATCTTTCTTTCTATCCTTTGATAATTCCTCTTCCTCTGGCTCTGCTTGGAGTATTGTATGCAATTTATAATGCATATGGATTTATAACAAATCCAACAAGTAATATTTCATATGTTGCTCATTTTGGAGGACTCGCTGTCGGATTGATTTTTGGAATAAAACAGGCAGGTTGGAAAAGAAGTTTATTAATAATAAGCGTTGTTTTAGCAATATTAATTATAATTCCAGTGTTGTGGTTTTGGTTAGGATAATGATATTATAGAAAATCAGAAAGATCGTTCAAAACTTCATTCATATTCTGATACCTTCTATCTGGATCGTTCTCAGTCGCTTTGATTAACAAATCTTTTAATTTTGCTGGTATTGTCATGCCATCTGATTTCAATTTATGACGATAAAAATGTATTCTTTCTTCAGAATCAAGTTTCTTTGCTATAGCTTCGTTCAAAGATATTCCAAAGCTGTAGATATCTGATCTTATGTCAGATTTACCTATACGCTGTTCTGGGGCAACATATTGGTCGGTTCCACCATGAGAGGATAGGTCTCTTTGCCACCATCTTTTAGGAAGCTTTGCAAGCCCAAAATCTGTTATCTTTACTATTTTTCTATCATTTGATATCAAAATATTTTCTGGTTTAACATCCTTGTGCACAATTCCATAACCATGAATATATTCAAGTCCTTTGCCTGCTTCATAAAAAATCCTCAAAATTTCATTTATTGAAAATATTTCATCACTTGCGAGCACTTCTTTTAGATTTTTTCCATCAACATATTCCATGAACATCGCATAAACCCTGTCCTCCAGATCATAAACTTTGAAATCATGGACCTTTACAATATTTTTATTATCAAATTTCATTGCAATTTTTGCTTCCCTTTCAAACTCCTTAATTATGGAGTTTCTTTCCTGAATTCTCCAATCATTTAATATTTTTATTGCAACTACGTCTCCATAGGGCGAATTTTCAAATGGCTTTGCCCATCTTGCCCTATACACCCGTGAATACCCTCCGCTACCTATCATTTTTTCAATAAAATAATCGCTAAGTGATACCCTACCCTCAAACTTCATCATTTTTTTCATTCTAAAACTTATTGCTTCAAACTTTATATAAATAATCTTTGTAAGGCTCTAGGACAAAATTAACATATTATCCAAGCAAAAATAAATTATGTTACAACCTTTGCATAGCGATGCTTTATCAATTCTTTCTTCACGTTTCTGACAAACTTTCCAATCAGATGATGTCTGCAGAAAGTCTTACTTCAGGATCGTTCAAGAAAAGCAAAAGGATCTTGCATGAATTGATACTATGGCACTTCTTATGTTAACGTTCTTTTTCAATAGTTCATTAAAGAAAAGATTCAAGTTTTGTAGACAACCTTTCAATATAATTTGCAAAGCTATTTAGAGAAAGATAAGTAATTTGTTGCATCTATTTTCATAAGAACTTTTTGGTTTTCATACTTTTTTCTGGATGCCATCCTATTGTTTCCAGTATAGGAAATATTCTCAGGTAAGATAGAGAAGCGACCATAGCCTGAGTGTGGTAAAAAGGCACGAACAACCAATCTAGGATTTTCATAATCATATAGTCTTAGCGAATATGAAACATAACTTGGATCAAGGCCTGCATTCTCCCATTCTTTTATTGCTTCCTTTTTTGTTTCAACTGTTTTTAGAGGAACTAATGTTCCTGGAACAAAAATTCCATCTTTTGTTGGAACATACCAACCAATTTTAGGAAACCAAACATCATGTTCTTTCTCAAATTCTGTTTTGTAATGAGAAATATACCTAACCTTAAGATTTTCTTTATCATCTATTCCAAAACTCTCAACTATTACATCTCTGAAAATCTCTGCCCATGGACCCATCTCATTATATTTTGCCTCACTTGCCTTTGCAAAAGGATTTTGAAAATTATTATAACTTTCTAGAAGCCAGACCTCATATCCACTAACATCTGTCTGCTCAAATAATTTTTTATAAGGCTTTCCAAAGCCTGTTGGTTCTATGGCTATTTTTGCTGTTCTTGTTGGCGTTTTGATTTTTGCATAATCCATATAAAAATAATAGAAGTTTAAACATAAAAAGAAAAATTAAACCTAAAAAATAATGAAACCTGACTATAAATTTTTTTAAGATTTGAAAAAGCCACCGAACTTAATCATCTTATACTTTCTTGAACCCATATGCAAAAGCTCTGCTGCTTTCAGCTGTTCTGCGAATGATTTCTTATTTAATTTTTTGAATATATCTTCCCCTGCCTTTTTTATTATTAAATCATAAGATGCCTCCTCTACAGAAAGTATATCATTTCCAGCAACTATCCCTATGTCAGGCATCACAGGTTTTAGCGGCTTGTTTTTACAATCACATTCCTTTGCAATGTTTGTAAGAAAATTCACATAATAGACTTTCTTGAATTTTTTTATAGCAGATTTTGCTGCTTCTGCCAGCAGAAAATCAAATTGAGCTATATTTGTTTTTATTGTGCCGTGCTTGCATGCCAAGACGCAATTTGAGCAGCCATAACAGTGTTCAGGAAGAATTGGACCGTTTTTCCCTACCTTTAATGTTCCTAATGGGCAACTTCTCTCACAGCTCTTACATAACATACATCTGCCAACAATTTTTGGTTTACCGCCTTCATGGATATCATTTTTTGTTTTCTTGGTCATCGCACCCATGCCAAGATTTTTTATTGCTCCACCAATGCCTGTGCACACATGACCTTTTACATGTGTTAGAACAAGAACAGAAATCCCGCATAATGCTTTTGCAACTTCGTAATCAAGTTTTCCTTTTACAATTTCATGTTCCAGCCCACCAATGACTATTGGACAACCTACTTTGTCAAATCCATTGAATTTTGCAACTTCATGATAACCCTTTTTGCTACTTCTTTTTCCTTCATAGCTTACTGTTGTATCAAAAAGGAATGGTTCACAACCAAGTTCTTTCAGAATTTTTACAAATTCCTTAACCTCTTCTGGCCTCAGATGATTTTTGTTTTTTGGTTCTCCCATATGAAGTTTTATTGCAACCTTTTCATCTCTGAAAGGCATCTCCCTTTTTATTGCTTCTAAAAATTCCTTGCTTAATTTTTCAGAGAAAATTAGTTTACCCATAATCTCACTTCAAAAATTGAATTAATCTTTTCTGCATCTTTATCTCTTTTAGTAGATGAGAATTATTTAAAATTGCTTCTTTAGGAATATTCACGCGAGAAAAAATTGTTTTCAGCGCAGTTTCTAAATCAGAGAATTTTTCTGGAGTTTTTGTGAAAGCGCCTCGCACAGCCTCGCGATTAACCCAAACACCACATGGAATCATATATTCCGGTTTAACCTCCCTTACTATCAAAACAGAAGCCTGTCTTCTAATTCTTTTAAGGTATTCGCAAACAGCAAGCCTATCAGAGTAATATGCACCAGTAACATTATCTGCATAATATTTTCTGCCCCAGTTTCGTTCCCAATCAACCATTATATACATCCTTTTGCTTGGGTTCCATGTTGATTTCGGCGTTTCTGCCTCAAGAACCTCAAAGTTCCATTCTCTTGGAATAAGAAGTATTTCAAAATGATTTCCTAAATACTCGTTGCTGAATAATAGATAATCATTTATTATAGGATAATCCTTGATTTCTTTTATCAGATTCTGTGAAATCATATCATCAGTAGCAGTTATCGCCCACCTTGTCGGCACAAGTTTTTTATCAATTCCGAGCAGACCTACTGACAAAATTTTCATTATCTGATTAACCTCAACCCCCTTTTCATATAATAAATTCACAGATTCCTTTGCCTTTAATTCGTCATTTACAATTACATCAATTTTTCTAGGAATTTTCGGGTTGTCCGTGATTTTTGCATTTTCAAGAACAGCAGGAGCTCCTATTGGCGGCATTCTGATATCCAAGGAAATCTTTGGTATTGGTTTTTTCTTAAGCAAAAATTCTACTTCAGCCTGCCTTGCCATACTAATCTCTTGTGCAATATCCAGCACTTTGCTTTTACCTTTGATATTAGTTCCGGTCTTAGAATTTATCAGCTGACTTCTTGTCTCTATAACATTTTCAATTGTGTAATTATTTTGATACCACAATTCCGGGGCATCAAGTTTCCAAGCCTCGCTGCTAATCTCTGGCGGAGAAAGTATACCTATGGCGACACTTGGATAGCCGTAACGCCCTACAAAAACAGACGGAGAAGTTCCTGAGAACTCGTTATCTATTTTACTTATTGCCCTATAGTATGTTTTCAGACGCTGTATTATTGGGCAAGGCTTTCCACAGAGCCCTTTGCCTTTACATGTTATGCACAACGGTTGCATATCAGTCAGTAATTATGAAACATGAAAAATATTAATAAGCTTCTCTAAAAATAAAAAGGGCTCTGTAGAAAAATTAATGAGGAAGAATGCCATGAATTCCTTAGAAAAGCAATAACGAATTTTTTGAGAAAGTTTGAAGTATTCAATAAACATGAGAAATTTTTTAGTAACATATATTAGATTGACTATTTTCTATAAAACCATAAAAAGAAAAATGATTTACTTTTTCTTTGACCATTTGATGTCTTCGTATTCTATCCATGCAATTATCAGGCCGAGAAATATTAATACAAGCCCGATAACACCGACAAGCACTGTTTTTAGCGCTGATAGTGCCTCTACTCCTAATGGACCGAAACCTGGTAGTCCGAAACTACCTGCTGCGTACCAATATATTCCCACTAGGAAGATTATTATTCCGATTATAAATTTAACCACTGAATTCATCTTTTCACCTCATTTTATTTATACTATTTGTGTTTAAATATTTTGTTATCAAAAGTTTATAAATTCAATTTACATTATAAATTTGGTGATTTCATGGTTGAGCTATCTGCATTACAGAAGTATGTAATAAAATGGAGGAAAGAACCAAGTATAAAAAGAATACCAAAACCTACAAGAATTGATAGAGCAAGACGTTTGGGTTATAGAGCAAAGCAGGGCTTTGTTGTTGTGCGTGCATCAATAAGAAAGGGAGGTCGTCGGAGACCTACAATAAGAAAAGGAAGGAAGCCATCAAAAAGAGGTTTGGTTCATTTCACAACACAACAAAGTCTTCAGGCAATAGTAGAGAAAAGGGTTGCAAGGGCTTTCAGTAATCTTGAGGTCTTAAATTCTTATTATGTCGGAGAAGATGGTCAGAACAAATACTTTGAGGTAATTCTCGTTGATCCGAATCACCCTGTTATCAAAGCAGATAAAAAAATAAATTGGATATGCAGACAAAGAAGGCGAGTTTTTAGAGGATTGACATCCGCAGCAAAGAAGAGCAGAAGTAAACTGCATTAATTTTTTCTATCAATTAAAAAGATTTTCTCTTATAAATTTCTTAGTAATCAACAACAGAGTTTATTTTCATTTTATCCGATGACAAAGTAATATTGAATTTCTTCTCGTTAAGATTAAGAATTGTTATGTTCAGCAAATAACCTTTTTCTGCCAATCGCTCTTGTGAAAAATATATGAATTCATTTACATTATTCTCTAAATTATTTACATCTGAGAATTTGATAGTTTGATTAAGCTGATATATTATATTTCTAAAATAAAAATCATCATCAGCCATAATGGATTTGCTTGCATCCAGACCATAATTTTTTATTAAAATAGAAATTGATAAGAAAACCCCAGATATGATAACAGCAGATATTATGAACCACTGACCTTTTCTAGATTGTGATGATCTGAGCATGAGGAACCCCTTTTATTTCAATAACACATTCCTTTTTTATATATTTATTCTTCAAAAGTAAGTTTATTGTTTCCTTTCCAACGGCATTCACGATTGTTGCATTTTTTATAAGAGATAGCACATCATTTTCATCAACAAATTTTTCATGATAGAAATCACGCTTTACTTCTATGTGCAATTCTTCCTCTTCAAAAGTTTTTCCAAGAATTTCTGGATCACAAATAGCTAAAAGAACTTCATTTTCTTTCTTAAAAACCTTGCATGAAAATTTCATGAAAATCATCTTTTCATAGTTTTTCTCGCTCCGCATGCCTCACATTTTATTGTTATTATATTATCACTTTTTGTTAGTGTTGTGTCTGGTTTTTTACATTCGCTGCAAAAAACATAGATATTAAGATAGTCTTTGAACCTTTGTTCAATCAGATGAGGAGATATCTTTCCTTGTAATAAGAGTTCTTTTCCTCTTATCTCACCAGGAATTGCCAACTGTTTAAATAGATATTTTGCAACATCTTTCGGTTCTCTTCTCAACATTTTAACGACTTCTACAAAGTTTCTTATAGATGTTTGCTTTCCGCATACAATTTCCAAAGGAGGAATTTCAAATCTAGTTGTCTCTGTTTTAGGAAGTCCTTCTTTCGCCTTTTTCAATAATTCTTCATATCTCATTACAATCCTCATTTTGTTTGCAAATATTTCACTTCAGCACTATTTATAGTTCCTGTCACTCCAAGAATTTTTACAATTGCCTTTGTCTCCCCAATCATATATATTAATGAGAGCGCACTTCTTATCTCTTCTACAAACTCATGACTGCATCTTATAATTCCTTTTTGTGTTTTTTCATTATAAAGATTTTGAATTATCCATATTTCAGCTTTGCTTAATAAGATCTCTCCTAAAAAATTTAGGCATGATTCCCATATAGCTGTTATAAGGTTTCCATATTCTATAGGACTTTCAGATATTACTTCAAATACTATATAACGCTTCTGCATTCTTAAACTTGGTGGAAGTTTTTTTGGTTCTCCCATATAAAATTCCTCAGACAATTTTTACTCCTTCCCACATATTTCCTTTTAATTTTTCTCTGTTTGTTTTGATGATATTTTCTGGGACAGATGAAACACTTGCGATTGCTGATGCTAAATCCAAACCTAATAAATATGATATTGATGCAAGCTCCCTTCCTCCTCTTAGCCCCCATTTTGAAACTGCACTTGATGTTGTAATAACATTAACTTCATATTTCTTGCACAACATAATATTCGTTTTCATAGAAGAGAGTATATATGTTCTATGTTTTCTGAATGACTCAAGAATTTCTCTGAAATTTATTTCTATTGCAACATTATTTTCCCTTGCAGCCCTTGCGCATATATGGTCAATGCCACTATCTTTACGGCCAAGCTCCGGATGGCAGAGAATGTCAACCATAGGGTTTTCACATGCAGCACGATTAATATCATAGTTTCCTCCATGTACCATAACAACCTCAGCAGAATTTCTGACATCCCTTACAATCTTATTCAGCTCTTCAGGTGTATCTGCCTTAACTATAACTGCATTTATAATGTCAATCCCTTCTATTGTTGGCAACTCAGTTATATTGTCATGATATCTTGCAATACCTATTCCTGCCAAATCAAGCCTTTTTGCCATTTGAACAATCTCTTCTAAGTTGTTCTCTCCAATTGAATCCTTTGTATGTACATGTAGGTCATAAAATAACATATCTATCAATAATATCTCGCAATTAAGTTTTTTAAAGGAAACGAAAAACTACCTTCTTCCAAACAAGAATTCATCTTCAATCCGCTTCTTTTTGGCAGCAGCCTCTTCTTTTCTTTCAGCAACTCCTTTGTAATCTAAGCCAGCCCCTCTCTCATATCCTGTTATCCCTGTTTTTGCATAAACGCCAACAGTAACTTCGCCTTGCTCTGTGAAAGTTCTGTCATACTGTGTCGGCTCTTTGAATGTGAATGGCTTTCCAGCAAAAAGGCTTAGCCATCTACCCATCCATTTTGGAGGAGGTGTTGCACCTTCTAGAGAAGGTGTATATGGTGTCCTTGTTTTGAATTCCCATAAAAATTTTCCTTCTGTTGTTATAGAAAATGCATAGCCATCAAATGTTGTGACATATAAATTGTTGTCATGAACAAATATATTCCAGGGTATGTGCGATGAGTGAAATTTCCATACAACATCACCATCTAATGTGAGCGCGTATATATGCTGGTCAGGGAACCCAGAACAACAATATATGATATCATTATATATAATTAGTATTCCAAGACCAGCATTTGCTCTAAAAACCCATTTTAATTTTCCGTCAAGTGTAATTGCATAAAGATTTCTATCTCTTGTTGCAAGATATATCATATCTTTATGTATAACCACAGGAGAATATACATTGTCAGCTGTTCTGAATCTCCATTTCATCTCTCCGTTTTCTGCATTCAATGCATAAAGATGCTCATCAAATGAGCCAAAGTAAACAATGTCATTATGAACAACAGAGCCCCACCACATTACTATAGGGCCACCTGTCCTGAATCTCCATATTAATTCTCCGTTAAGGTTTAAACAATAAAAGAAACAATCTTCTGAACCAAAGAAAATTCTTTTTCCATCTGTTGATAGCGAAGAATAAATTTCACCGCCTGCCTTGAACCGCCATAGCATCTTTCCATCAAACGATAAGCAATAAAGATTGTTATCACAAGAGCCGAAAAAGATTTTATCACCAGCAATAACAGGCTTTGTGAAAATTATTCCACCTGTCAAAAATTTCCAAATTTCTTTTCCTGTTTCAGCATCCAAGCAGTAGAAATTTTTATCAAAAGAACCAAAGACAACACATTTTTTATCGTTTATGTCTATGAATGCTGCGGTATTGTATATCTTATCTCCTGTCCTGAATTCCCAGATCTTTTCCCCTGTTTCTGCATTTAAACAATAAAAATAATTGTCTCCAGAACCAAAATAAACTCTTCCGTTCCAATAAATCGGTGAAGAACAAGTTCCTCCACCTTCCCCGACTTTTTCAAGATGAATTAATTTTTCCATGATTATAATTTGGAAAATAAGTTTTAATATCTTGCCTTATTTTGAAGTTCTTTGAAAACCATCTTAGGATAAAAAAGAGTTTGAGCTTTCATAGAGCTATTGAAAATATTCGTGGGTTACAAAGGGGATTTCATTTTAAGAACAATTATTCATTTATTGTTCTTGAAAAAAATGCGCAAGGAAACATTTCGCAATAACATAGGGCATTTCATTTTCCTCTTTTGGCATTTCTTGTTACATCCTCGCCCTTGAATATGCCGTTATACGCTTCTGTTTCTTCGGGAAGCTTGAAAAATACCATCTGTCCAATCCTAGCATTCTTATATATCTTAACCCTTCTTGTTACATCAACATGAAAAAAACTGCGACCATGATATCCAGGATCCCAAAGTGCCGAATGCTGTACAATCCCGCATGTCAAGGCAGAGCTCCTTGGCAAAAGCAGAGCTGCTATGTCATTTGGCAAATTTATAATCTCATTTATTGCTATATGATAGGTTCCAGGCTCAAGAATCCAATATTCTTCATCCCCATCCTTTTCAGGTTCAATTTCTACATATTCAGGAAGCCTTCTCCTTTCATTGCTGAAATCCAGGCAACCATCTCCCTGAAAAGAAAAAACCTTTGCAACTGTCAGGTCTACTCCACATTGCTGTATCTGCATTTTTTTATCAATCAAATTTTTTACAAGCAATCCGTTTTCAATCATCTTTTCAATATCTTTTTTAACCAAAAGCATTATCATCCCTTTATAATTTTTATAACATCTAATTCAATACATTTACAGTTTGTTCCAAGCAATTCAGAAACACTAGGTTTTGTTCTTCCATTATCACCTGAAATTAATTCTTTAACATAAAGTCCAGCATTACATCTCACTTCGATTATAAATTTATTATTATTTATAAACTTGCTTTTTATTGAGATTAAGTTTCTATCTCTTATTTTGTCTGCCCTTCTATGTAACACCCTTTGCGGAGTTTTCTGTTTTATCTTTCCCACAAGGCTTTGTAATTTTTTCAAGTCATCTTTTTTTATTTTTTTGTCACAGACCACAACAGCCCTGTAAACTTTATCGTTTCTTTCTTCTTTTAATTTGCGAACCTCATTAATATCAGAGATTCTCAAGTTTCTTACCCTAATTTTATTTTTAGGAATTTTTTTTGCAATTTTTTTAAGCAGCCGACTATTTATAAATCTTTTCTTTGGAGCCAGTATCTCCAGAACAAAAGGCCTCCATGCTAAACAACGTGCATCAATATCTTCTCTACCACTTCCATGAAATTTCTGACTCTTTGCAAGAAGTGCAGAAAGAAACGGCTTGGCAATTATTTGTTCCACAGATGTTTTATATTTTCCAGAAGGCCATTTTGTTTGTGGAATTCCTCTTATCAATTTCTGATATTCTCCATAGATAAAAAGAGGCATTATCTCCATCTTTACCTTTTTTCTTCCTATATCAATAACAAAATTAACATCAGGTCTTTTGGAATTAAATTTGACCTTTAACCTTTTTTCTACCAGTTTTCCTATCTCGCGGTTCAACTCAGCCTTCAGCGGTTCGCAATATTCAATTCCTACACGCTCCCAGAGCTTCTCTTCCTTTTCTATTAATTCAAATGGAAGTTGTGTACCTATAAGAAATGTTTTGAATTCTATTTTTTTCGCATTCTTTTCAATTTCTTTAACATAAACGTCTAGTTTATCAAAAATATCATTACATATGGCACATTTCTTCTTATTTATTTTTATATCAGCAAGCTCTTCGTCATGGAATTTATAATTATGAAAATTACTCATCTCAAGATTGTTAATATTGATATTTTTAGAATCTATTGTCATGGCTATTATATTTCTTATCATTCTTCCTCGTTCTGAGTTTGTATAGCCAGAGAGAAGCATAGCAAATTGTCTTCCAAGACAGTGATCGCATACAGGCTCTTCTAAAATTTTAGCTGCTTTTTCAATAAGATTCATGACACCACTTATTTAATATATGCAAAGGGATTAAATATTAGAATTTAAGATTCTTTAAAAATCTGTGCCTGGAACTTATAGATTTTTACATCTGGTGTTTTCCACATTCCGGGTGATAGCCCTGCTTTCAAACATAAATTTTCTAAAAATTGCTCAGGAGTCCAATTATATTCAACTGCAACCTGCGGAAGCAACAACCCTGAATAAGGTCCATACTCAATTATTAAACCATCTTCACCTATTTTAATTTTTTCTGGATATTGTTCTGGTTTTTCAACATAAATTAGTTTAGGAGTTGTCAAAACAGAAATCTCTATCTTTATTTCATTCAACTCCTCCCTTGTTATTGGTTCAAATCTATAATCCTCTGTTGCAGCAGAATGTGCAGCAGATATAAGTGCGTTGATCAGTGGCATTATTGGGTAAGGAATACCGATACACCCGCGAAGTTCATCGCCCTTTGTAATCGTACAGAAAACTCCACATTCCTTATCAAGAGAAGACGGATAATTTTTTGGTTTTGTTGGAACCTCTTTTCGCGTTGATTTTTCTATTACCTCTCGTGCAAGTTTCAAAAGAAACTCCCCTTCTTCTTTTGTCAACATAACGATGATTTGGTATAGAAAGCATTAAAAACTTGCGGAAATAATGAAATTAGATTTATCAGGTGTTAAGATGAGATATGATATATCATGCACCCCTTGTATAGAATTTAACACTATTATACATGAAAAATTCATGCCAAAATTAAAAAGAGGAGATTATAGTGTATTTGCTGATTTCTATTTTTTATCAGGAAAATATGAAAAAATAGATACATCAATAGAGATGCTTCCCATTTGTAGAAGATGCCATAATCTGAGTATATATGACAAAGAAAAATTACATGCATTAAGGAGAGTATCAGGCACATATTTTAATTTCTTCTCTATATTGAACAACTTTATAGATGTCAGTGATTTTATCATAGATAATTTTTACAAAAACATTAGCAAAATAGATAAAGAAAATGAAATATTTGGCAGTATTATTAAATATTCAAAACCTTAATTCGCAAAAATTATTAAAATGATTTTAAATTTTTATATTCCATATCTCGGATCTTCTTTTCTTTTTATCTCAGCAATTTCTTCCAAACAATCAAGTTCACTGTCTGTTAAAAATTTGCTATATTCCTTTAATTTTTTATAATCCTCGCTTGGAACATCTACATACAAGATATCTCCTTCTTTTATCTGCCTTCCGACAGTCGGCCCTAGAATAGAAATTGCGACCTTATCACCTGCTTTTGCATATTCAACATCCTTTCCTTCGGATTGAATTTGCTTTATCTCTCCTACCTTTTTTATTTCATTTTTTTCAACGAATAATTTATAGCCTGGTCTTATTTTACCACTCAGGACTTCACAACCAACAATTGCAGGATCGCTTGCACGGAAGACGAGAGAAGGAATTATCCTGAATTTTCCAGGCCTTACCAAAATGTCTATTTTTTCCTTTAATAATCTCTCCTCTTCTTCACTTTTCCATTTTTCATAATCTTCTATTAGTCTGTAAATTACATCTGACTTCAATATTTTTACTTTGACATCTTTGGCAAGTTTTTCCACATCCTCGCTCACACCAACATTAAAGCCAACAACAACTTTCAATAAAGCATCTTTGTTAATCTCTGCTTCAAGAATATTTTCCTTGTTTATATCACCAATTGCAGCATGCTTGATTGGATATTTTTTAAATATATTAACCAATGCCTCTAAGCTGCCAATGCTGTTAGCCTTCAATATCAACCCTTCTTCATTTCTTTGAATTTCTATCTGTTCCACCTCTTTCCTAAATTCTTCAAGAAATTTTTCTGCTTCTTCTCTGTCTGGCGTTGTTCTTATCTCAGAACCAGAAATGACATCATCAAGGTCAGGAGCAGAAATTTTTACTCCAATCGCAGCAGAACACTCTTCTATGTTCTGGAATTTTTTCTCAGTCCTCATATCCTTTAGGTATTGAGGAAGTAGCAAGGCACGAATTTTTGTTATTTTTAATGGACTTTCTATAACAAGATAATCTCCTCTTTTAACATTGCCATCATATATTATGACATCAATTGTTTTTCCCATTCCAACAAGGTCATTAACTTCAAGAATAACCCCTTTTGATTGATTAGTTAATATTAATCTATTCTTCAGAAATTGTTGCGTAAGTCCGGTAATTATTGCAAGTAGTTCTGCAACACCCTCTCCAGTTTTTGCAGAGATAGGGACTGCTGCTATTTTCTCCTTAAAATTTTTTATTCTGTCAAACCTTTCGCAATTTAATCCATAGTCATAAAGTTGAGAAATTACTTTGTAAAATTTTTCTTCAAAAAATCCTTTTACTTTTTCACTTTGATTTTCTAAGTTATCAACAAAGCATAAATTTCTGGAAATCCACCCCTCTATACGGTCTATCTTGTTTATTGCAACCACGAAAGGTGTTTTGGTTCTCTTCAATATCTCAATACTTTCAATTGTCTGAGGCATCAATCCTTCGTTAATATCTATGAGAAGGACCGCAATATCTGCAATGCGTCCCCCTCTTTCTCTCATTGTAGAAAATGCCTCGTGGCCAGGAGTGTCAATCCAGAGTAGGCCAGGAATGTCAACCTTAATAGAAAATTTTTTCAAAAGCTCACTGCATCTCTGCTCTATGATTTCTTTTGGAACAAATGTTGAAGAAATTGATTGAGTTATTAAGCCAGGCTCCTTTTCAGCAATAGAGCTTTGTCTAATATAATCTAACAGAGTTGTCTTTCCATGATCTACATGTGCCAGCGTAACAATTATTGGAGCCCTTATTTTCATAAAATTCACCATTCTGCTGCATAGTAATAAATTGTTCCATAAAAGATTAAATAACACCTTTTCCCATTAAATCCCACCAAATTCAAAAATATTTATAAGTGTTATTATTAAAAATTAAGAAATGGAGTTGATAGAATGAAAAATCGTAAAGAAATCAAAGATTGTAAAGTTTGCCCTTCATATATGATTTGTACTGCTGAAGATACTCCTAGAAATAATTATGGACTTCCAGATTGTCCGTTAATATATTCTAAAGGAGAAAAAAATAAAGAGGTTAAAATAAATTATCGTCCGCAAATCGTTTACTAAATTAAAAATGGCTTTGTAGAAAACTTCAATAACCAATTGAATCTACATATATGTTACTAAGAAACATTTTCTCATGTTTTGATAGTTTCTTGAATATGTGCTTTCTCCGAACTTTCTTTTTATGAACTGATAAGTTTTGCTTATGTGTTTGTTCATCAAAGCCAGTGATTCATTCATTTCCTTGTTATGGAATTATTGGGACTTCGAAGAAGAATTATTCATGAGGCATTCTTTTGATAACCTATTTTTGGATTTATAATAACTTTTTTACAGAGCCAAAAAATTTAACTAATTTAAAGATTTAAAAAGGTTTGCAACCCTTATAAATTATTTAAGAACAATTTTCATTGTTCTTGAATATAATTAAGAGGTGTAAATATGGCTGAAAGGAAACCACATCTTAATCTTGTTACTATAGGTCATGTAGACCATGGTAAATCTACCCTTGTAGGTAGATTGCTCTATGATTCAGGAGCAATAAGAGAAGATGCATTAAGAAAATTGCAAGAAATAGCAAAAGAGTTGAAGAAAGAAACATTTGAGTTCGCATTTGTCATGGACAGACTAAAAGAAGAAAGAGAAAGAGGACTAACAATTGACATCATGCATCAGAGATTCGACACAAATAAATATTATTTTACAATAATTGATTGTCCAGGTCACAGGGATTTTGTCAAAAACATGATTACAGGTACCTCTCAGGCAGATGGTGCAATATTGGTTGTTTCTGCAAAGGAAGGTGTTCAGGATCAGACAAAAGAACATGCATATCTTGCAAGAGTTCTCGGAGTTTCGCAGATGGTAGTCGCAATTAACAAAATGGACGCAGTAGGATATGATGAAAAGAAATATAAAGAAACAAAGGATGCTGCAGAAAAACTTTTGAAAGGAGTTGGATTCAAAACAGAGAATATGCAGTTTGTTCCAGTTTCTGCATACAAAGGGGACAACGTTGTAAAGAGAAGCGAAAATATGAAGTGGTATACAGGACCAACAATTATAGAAGCTCTGGATATGTTTGTTGTTCCAGAACAGCCGGTTGATAAACCATTGAGACTTCCAGTCCAAGATGTTTATTCAATTACAGGAGTAGGTACAGTGCCTGTTGGTAGGGTTGAGACAGGTATATTGAGAGTAGGAGATAAAGTATTATTCTGTCCTTCAATGGTACAAGGTGAAGTAAAGAGTATAGAGATGCATCATGAGCCATATCAGGAGGCAAGACCAGGAGACAACATTGGATTCAATGTCAGGGGTGTTGATAAAAAAGATATCAAAAGAGGAGATGTAGTAACACATCCTGATAACCCAGCAAAGCCGGTAAAGGAATTCACAGCACAAATTATTGTTTTAAACCACCCTTCTGTTATCAGCAAGGGATACACACCAGTATTTCACTGTCACACTGCACAGGTAGCATGTACCATAACAGAGATAGTTAAGAAGATAAATGCAAAAACAGGTGCAGTTGAAGCAGAACACCCAGATTTCATAAAAACAGGAGATGCTGCAATCATAAAAGTAAAACCAACAAAACCTTTCATTATAGAAAAACAATCTGATTTCCCTGAGTTGGCAAGATTTGCTATCAGAGATATGGGTCAGACAGTCGCTGCAGGAATATGCATAGATACAGTTGTTTAAGATATTATTTTTATTTTTTAAAATTCTTCTATATTTTTTAAGAGAAGATTTTAATATTTATAGTTTTATTAATAAGTTTTATTTAAGAGTGAGAATATGCAGATTGCAAGAATTAAACTAGCAGGAAGAGACCCAAAGAAGTTGGATGAATTAGCTACTGAAATAAAGGAGATAGCAACAAAATTAGGTGTTTCTGTCTCAGGTCCAATCCCACTTCCAACAAAAAAACTGAGAATTCCTGTTATGAGAACACCATGCGGTGATGGTATGCATAGAGGTGGGGGTGGAGGAAATTGGGAAACATGGGAAATGCGTATTCATAAGCGAATACTTAACATAGGCGCAAATGAACGAGTTCTTCATCAAATAACAAGAATTAGAATTCCTCGTGATATAAATATTGAGATTGAATTAACTGATTAAGTATGAGGTTCTCCATAAAAGTTGAATGAAAATCTTATTTTTAATATGTGGACAAACTCCAAATCATCAATTATGTTTTTGGGAATTTTTAATCATGTAAAATATTACAGGCACAGGATCATTGATAATCTCATAGAAGAATTATGAGAAAATCACATACCAGAATTCAGGACAATTGAACAGGCAGAAAGATTTTTCACAATCTGCTTCCTGCAATTGAAAAATCCCTTCAGTAAAAAAATGAGAAAATTACTATTTTTCAATTATTTTTATCAAGTTTTGCACAACCCAAGTATGATGCTTTTATAAAATTTATATATCCGCGTTAATAATTATTTTTTATGCTTACATTAGAAAGGTTTTCAAAAAAAGTTGATGACATAATTTCATTTTTAGCAGGCATTATATTCTATAATGGAGTTATGACATTGCTTCAGGGAAATATCTTTGTGTCAATAATGTCTTTTCTCACAATAGGTGTGGCTATATTACTAAAACGATTTGTTGATTTTAGCAATGTTGAAGAATAATCATTGCATGATTTTTTTAAGATAATTTATTAAAAATACAAAATGTGAATAGGAGGACAAAAAATGAAATAATATATTTATTTCACAGACGATCATTTATTCTTCAACATATTTTGTGAAATATTATGATTATCTTTCTAAAACAGGTTTTGGCATTTCTTTTGAAAGTCCTTTCCTTTCCCTTATTTTTAATATTGTCTGCTCCCTCAGATCTTCAGGAATCTTTTCAAATGTAATATCTATCAGTGAGTAGAATCCTTTTCCACCTGTTGCTGATTTCAGCACAGCCTCAAATCCAAACATTTCTGAAACAGGTAATTTACATTTTATCATCGCAGTACCAAGCTCAATCTCAGTATCAATAATCTGACCTCTTCTGTTCTGAACCTGGTTCATTGCATCTCCCATAAGTTCTTCAGGTACATCAATTCTTATTATCTGTATCGGTTCAAGTAATGTTGGTTTATCCATCAGCATTGCATTTGATATTGCCATTTTTGCAGCAGGCAAAACTTGTGCAGGACCTCTGTGAATTGCATCTTCATGAAGTTTGGCATCTGTAAGAAAAACTTTTACCCCTACACAAGGTTCATTGCATAAAGGACCTGAATCCATGAGTTTTCTGAACGCCTCTATAAGCATTTCTATTACTTCATCCAAATATTGTATTCCTCTTGTGGCATCGATAAATATATTTTTATTATAAATATCAACAACTTTTTTTGCTTCTTCTTTATTCATTCCTACTCCAATAAGATCAGCTGAGATTTGCTTTATATTTTTTGCCACATTTTCGGTATTGAATTTTTCTTGTACTAACGCTTCATAAACACTCTCTTCCAATGGTTCAACTCTAAAATAGAATTTATTATGTTTGTTTGATGATTTTCCCTCAACCTCAGGGCTCGGGCCTCTTACTGTTTCTCTATACACAACGATAGGTGGTGATGTTTTAACATCTATTCCATATTTTTCTTTTAATGGTCTTTCAACTTTAGCATCTATATGTAATTCACCTAATCCAGAAACAAGGTATTCTCCTGTTTCTTCATTAATATTAACAACAAGTGTTGGGTCCTCTCTGCTAATCTGCTTAAGAAATGTAATTAGTTTTGTCAGGTCATTTGGATTTGCAGGTTCAATTGACTTTGTAACAACAGGTTCAAAGATATGCTTTATGCTTTCAAATGGCTTCATAATATTTTCAGGACTACAAATTGTTTCCCCAGAAAATGCCTCAGGGAGCCCTACAATTCCAATAATATTCCCTGCAGGAATTTCATCCATCTGAATTCTTTGCGGTCCTTTGTAAATTGAAACCTGTTGAATTCTTCTTGTAACATGCTGGCCAACCATATAAACTTCTTGGCCCTTTTTAATTGTTCCAGAAAATAATCTTGCAGTGGCAATTAGTCCTGCATGTGGATCTGGAACAACCTTGGTAATAATTCCTGCTAATTCACCGTTTGAATTTAATGTGAGCATATCTTGGCCTACTTTGGTATTAATATCACCAAGCCATATCTTAGGTATTCTATATTTTTGTGCCTCTTTTGGATTTGGAAGATGTTTAATAACCATATCAAGAAGTACGACATACAGAGGAGCTTTTTTAGAAAGTTCCCTATCCCTATCAGTTGAACAATACTCAATTATATCCTTGAATGAAATTCCTTTTTCCTTCATGTAAGAGATTGATGTTGCCCATTTTCTATATGCAGAACCAAAAGCAACCGAACCATCTTCTACACTAACAAGAAACTTATCAGCAAATTCTTTTTCAGAATATTTTAAAATAAGTCTATTAACATCCTTAATAATTTTACTCAATCTCTCTTGTATTTTCTCTGGTGTTAGCTTTAATTCTTTTATCAGCCTATCAACCTTGTTAATAAATAAAACCGGTTTTACCCTTTCTCGAAGTGCCTGACGGATTACGGTCTCTGTTTGCGGCATCACACCTTCAACTGCGCAGCAAACAATTATTGCCCCATCAACAGCTCTCATTGCTCTTGTTACATCTCCACCAAAGTCCACATGACCTGGTGTGTCAATTAAATTAATTAAATATTCTTCTCCTTGATATTCATGAACCATACTTACATTAGCTGCATAGATTGTAATTCCTCTTTCTTGTTCTTGTTTATCAAAATCTGTAAATAACTGTGTCCCAGCTAATTCTTCTGATATCATTCCTGCTCCAGCAAGAAGAGAATCAGTCAATGTTGTTTTTCCATGATCTATATGCGCAGCTATTCCTATATTTCTTATTCTTTCTGGCTTTGTCATCAAATCCAATATAATTTCTGTTTTATCTTTTGCCATATAAATCACAAACCTTTAGAATTATCTGGCACCGCTTGCCTCTCTTTCTATTCTCTCCTTTTCACGCATAGCATATGAGCCTTCGCCTTTGTATGACATCAATATTTCATTTGCTAATGCCTCTTCTGCGCTTTTCTTTTTATTGAAAGAAGCAAGGTAAGCACCTTGCGCAAAAAATCTTAAACACTTATCAATTCTTCTTTGTGGAGCAGTAACAACTGCTGAGCGTACCATAACTGATCCAACCTGATAAGATGTAACTTCTTCACGTATAGAGGCATTCTCTATAGCACGAACAAGGACTTCTATAGGATTTTTTTTAGTTTCCTTTTCAATTATATCAAAAGCACCTTCAATGATTTTCATCGCTCCAATAAAATTTCCTGCACACCTGCCGGATGTTTTTCTATGCCTCTTACCTTGATGGCCAGGACCAAAAAGATGAAGGGCTAATCTCTCAACGATGTGCATCTTTGATTTATGAAATCTATGTTTTTGATGATAACCGGCTGTTCTTGGTAGAATTATAGGAGTAAGTGTAATGTAAGGAGCCAAGCTAGGATCCTTTACTTCAACATTACTGTCCCATTTATTAAATAATTTAAAGTTAAAACTTTTTTCCTTTTTAGATTTTTTTTCCGTTTCCTTGTTTTCAACTTTTTTTGCCATACTATCACTATCTTGAAGGTTTCTGTTTCCTTCCGGTTCTAATCTCTTCAAGCGAAACACCATTTACCTTTATAACTTTCCATTTAACACCGGAAATAGAACCGACTGCTCCTCCTTGAGAGCCTCCCATACCTTCTACAAGTACTTGATCATGTTCATTAATATGATTTATTGCCCCTGTTCTTGGAACAAAAGCAGTAATTTGCTTTCCATTCTTTATTAATCTTACTCTAACACATTTAATTAATCCAGAATGGGGTTGTTTCTGTTCAATTACTCTTTTTTCTAAAACAATCCCCAATGCCTGTGGGGCACCTTCTAATGGATCTTTCCTTTCTTTTAGGCGAAGTGCCCTGATTTTATATTTAACCTTCTTCCATCTAAATTTTTTTCTTTTATTCCTCAGTTTCCTAGCACTAAATTCTCCTGCCATCTTATTACCTTAATTAAAGGATTTTAATATCTTCTATATCAAATAACCTTTTCATAAATTTTTTAATAATATTTATATTTTTTCCACCCTTTCCGATAACCTTTGCCTTATCATAATTCATTAATTTTATTTCAGCAACCTTGTTTTTTATGTTTATTTCCTTTGCTTGTGGTATAAGATTTTTTAAAAAAGTTTCAGCATTATCCGAGTACTCAAATAATTTTATCTTCTTTTTCAGAATGTTCTCAACATTTTTTATCTTTGCTCCATTTTTTCCAACAGCCAAACCATATTGGCCATTAGCAACTATTATATATATTTCATCATCAATATGACAATCAATAACATGAGAGCCTGTAAAATTTTGAAATAAATTTATCAATTTTATATCTTCTGTACTTAAAACAACTTTCATTAATTTTTCACCTTATCGAAAATATTTCAATTTTCATAGCCAACCATTGCAATAGGAAAAGGTTTTCCTAAAGCAGTTCCTAATCTCTCTTCATCCCCGTCAAACACATCAATATTAACACCCTTTCCTTTTATTTTATCAATTAAAAATCCAGGACAATTATTTGCAACTATTACAATTTTAACCTTTCCATTATCAATAGCTTTAACTATCTCTTTTACTCCTATTATACCTTTCTTTTCAGGCAATTTTGTTATCATAATACCATCTTATAACATTATTATTTTAGACTTATATCATCTGGGTTTTATTATTTCTCACTTATGTCGTTTTACTGATAGACTTCTTACACCATATTATTTTTATTTGCGTTTTATTGCTTTTTTCATTTTCTCAATATCAACAGCAAGCTGAACCATTCCTGTTCCAACAGGTGCAACTTGTCCAATCATTACATTCTCAATTATTCCGTCAAGGTCGTCAACTTCACCATAAAATGCTGCATCCATAAGATGTTTTTTTGTTTCTTCAAAATTTGCCCTTGCAAGAATGCTTGCTTTTTCTCCTGAAACTCCATATCTTCCGATTGCTTTGATATCACCGAGAACAGTCATCATATCTGCAAGAAGTATAATATGTCTTATATCTACATCCAGTCCTTGCTCTTCTAATGTATCTAATGCTTCCTTTAAAATAACATTCCTAGCTGCTTCTATACCAAGAACCTCCATTACCTGAAAAGGATCATTTGTAGTTGTTCTGCTGATATCAACTCCTTCTGTCTTTAACACTTCCTTTAAGTTTGCTCCTCTTGTTTGAAGAACCCAATCCTCTCCTTCCTTTACAACAATAACCTGTTCAATATCTTTTATTCCTTTGACATGAAGCCCTAATAATTTGTTAAGATATTTTCTTATTAATTTGATATCATCGGTTTTAGGTTTTATTGTTATTTTATTTTCCCTTATAGTAATTTCTGCTTCTTTGATATATTTTGTAATTAGTTCTTTTAGAATGTCTTTGTCTTCTTTGTTTATTAATTCTAATTCAATCTTCATATCAACAAGATCAATAGAATTAGAAATAATTATATCTCTAACCTCTTTCTTCTTTATTTTGTTCGCAATTTCAGTAGCTTTGTTCTTATTATTATATTCTGGAAGTAGATATATTCTCATATTCTTTTCAAAATTCTTTCTGGCATCAAATATCTCTATAAGTCTCGGCAACCCCTGCGTGACCTTGCTAAGCCTGTCACTTTGTGATGCTAAAGTATATGAACGCATTGTATTATGAGTAATGATTCCATCAAATGTTGTGAATGTTTCTGCATCTTCAACTGTAAAATCATATACATACTCAGATGATGGTTTTATATATTCTATATTTACAATTTCATCCCATATAACATCAGATTCATACATTTTTCTCAAAATAGAAAGTTCATTTTTGATATCAATATTATATTTCTGCGACAATGCCTGGAAAATTTCTATGTGACGCAACAAAGCCTCCCTTCCTATTTTCTGTCTCTTTGTAGCGCTACTTACATATCTGCTCGGATAATTCAATTTTTTACAAATTCTGAGCAAAATATCTCCAAATCCACTGAACATGTCAATGTAATCCTGTTTATTTTTTATCAGACATAGCTTTTGCAGGGTTTCACTTTTTTTCATGCTTTGAAAACCAATCTTTTCATAGAAGATTTTTGCATATTTGTGTGGAATGACAATGTTGTGTTGTTTGTCAGAATGTTTTAATGAAAATATTCCAAACCTGTTAAGCAATATCGCTATGCCATCTATTAATTCTTTTGAATCAGAAGAAGCGCATATAACAGCCCTCTCTACTGAAATATTTCCATCACCTTCAAAGTAACCCCTCAACAAGCCCTTAACAAATTCTTCTCTGGCGCTGAAAGCAAATTGAGGAACTTTCTTGTTTTTTGAACCTGTGCCACAACTGTTTGCAATAATTTTTGAGAGAAGAGCAGAATTGATTCGAATATCATGGCCTTTGCTAAATCCTCTATGATTATCATATTCATTGAATGTTAATCCTAAGGAATTTGCAAATTTTCTTATTCTTGATAAAAAGCTCTCATCCGTGTTTGAAATATTTATATAGTTTTTTGTTGCATTTCCTTCTGCCAGATATGCGCCAACAAAGAAGCCAAAATCCTCATCAAGTTTTATTAAATCCGGAAGGTTTTTTCTGTTTATACAATTTTCACCAATTATTAAAGAAAGCTTTATTTCATCTATGCAGTTTTCTGGAAGTAATTTTATAACAGGTATCCTAGAACCGATTTTTAATGATTTTCCTGATACAGCTCTTATTTCGTTGTTATCTCTGACAACAAATGAATGCGAATCTGTTGCAATTATCGAGCGCCCTGACCTTGTTTCTAATCTTATAAGTTTTTCAGGCGAGGCATGCCTGCTTACAGCAAGAAGCCTTTTCCATTCTATTTTTTCATCATCTGTAAGGGCAGGAACAAAAATATTTTGCGAAGATACATCAGCTATATCCCAGCCATCTACATGTTGACCTTGCCCAACTAATGCATCTACAAATTTTCCTATCTCAATAATTCTTATTGAATCATTATATTTGACAATAACACTTTCCTTTCCGTCTATCGACATCTGTGTGGCAGGTTCAGAAATACTTTGTGCTGCAATTACTCCAACTGCTTCACCAGGTTCGTATTTCATTTTTTTTATCATTTCTTTCAATTTTTGGAGTTTTTCCTCTTTCTGTTTTCCAGAGATATTATTTTTAATACATAATTCTTCAAATTCATCCATAATTTTTTTGGGAATTTCTTCCATCATATCTACCTTTTATTGAAACAACAAATCTAAATTAACCTTGCCATTATCAGATTTTGCAGGATCTATACCATCTTCACCGACGGTAAATTGAATTATAATTCCTCTATTGTCTCTAACAGTTCCATCATATTCTACTTTCAAGTCTTGTAATGCATTGACCAGCCTTCTTTCCATATAACCACTATGACGGGTATGTAAAGATTTATCCATGAGGTTTTCACGAGAGTTTACTGCATCAAAGAAAAATTCAAATGGCTGCAAACCCCTTCTATAGCCATGATCAACAAATCCTCTTGCCCTTAATCCGATATCACCAATTTTAAAGTGAGAAAGTGTTCTACCGATGAAACCTCTCGCAATTCTCTTTCCATCTAATGTTTCCTGTCCAACCAAACCGCATGTTTGTGTCAGATTGACAAAACTTCCTCTTGCTCCTGTCCTTGCCATTATAACCGCAGAAGTTAATGGAAGATCTTTCTTAATAACATCACTACATCTGTTAATCATCTCTCCACTTATTTGTTGAATAAGATTTTCAACAGTTTCATTTACAGTCAAGCCTGGTATAGGTTCTAGTTTGTTTTCATAATATTTCTTTATTACCTTTTCAGCTTCTTTTTCATATTCCTCAATTATCTCTTGTATTTTTTTATCTGCATCATCTGATGTTGTAACATCATCTATTGATATAGAAAAACCATATCTTGTTAAAAATTCAATTGCAATTTTTGATAACCTATCCATGAATTTTCTTGTCTCTGTTGGACCATATTGTCTCAATATCCTGTCAATAAGTTTTGCTTTCTTTTCTCCTAATGAATTGTCATCTATAACTCCTGAGATTAACTTTCCATTTTTAATTACAACATATGCATCATGCTCACATTCTTCCATTTTACATTTTTTACAGCCAACACATGTTGATGAGCGATACCTTATATTGAGGTCTTTTGGAAGCAATAATGATATAAATTCTTTTCCAGTATATGATTCTTTAAGTTCTATTTCATCAATAGGTATGTCTGTTTTTGAAAGTAACTCAATCGCTTCTCTTTTACTTATCCTTGTATCGCGCCTTGTAATCAAATAACAACTAGTTATATAATCATGTTTACAAGCAATAATAGGAGCCCCATATCTTGGTGATCTTATATGATTTTCAACAAGCATTAACATCTCTGCTTCTGTCTGAGCTTCCTCAGTTTGTGGTACATGCAAGTTCATTTCATCTCCATCAAAATCTGCATTATATGGAATTGTTACGCACAAGTTCAATCTAAATGTTCTATATGGCATCACCCTCACATAATGAGCCATCATAGACATTCTATGAAGTGATGGCTGCCTATTAAAAATTGTTATATCCCCATCCATCAAGTGTCTTTCAACTATGAAATCAACATCAATTTCCTTAGAAATCTCTTCTTTATTTTCTTCTGTAATTTTCTTTCTTATTCCGTCTGGTCTTACAACATAATTTGCTCCAGGATATTTATTAGGGCCATTGAGAACGAGCTCTTTCATCCTTTTTATATTATTTTTATTTACCTTTATAGGGACGGTCAGTTCTTTTGCAATAATTTCAGGAACACCAACCTCATTTATAGAAATCATGGGATCAGGAGAGATGACAGTTCTTGCTGAGAAGTTTACGCGCTTTCCAGAGAGGTTTCCCCTAAATCTTCCATCTTTTTTACTCAATCTTTGAATAAGTGTCTTTAATGCGCGTCCAGATCTATGCCTTGCAGGAGGGAGTGTCGAAATTTCATTATTAAAATATGTTGAAACATGATATTGTAGCAACTCCCATATATCGGCAATAATAAAATCAGGAGCACCCAGTTCTAAATTCTTTCTTAACCTTTCATTAATTCTAACAATGTCAACAAGTTTGTGTGTCAAGTCATCTTCACTTCTTTCTCCTGTCTCTAAAGTAATTGAAGGTCTAACAGTTACAGGTGGAATAGGAAGAATTGTTAAAACAAACCACTCTGGTCTCCCACCATTTATCTTCAGTAACTTAGCATCCTCATCAGAAATTGCTTCTAATCTCTGCCTTATTTGTTCGGGATTTAATTCATTTTTGCCTTCACGGTAGGTTGTAGGTTTGTGGAATGTTATAACTTTTTGTTTTTCTCCACAATGCGGGCAGACTTCTTTTGCTTTTTTATAAATTTCAAGAAGAGGATTCTTCATTTTTTTAATCTCTTCGTAATCAGCAAGTGGTTTTGAGCATTTCTGACATATTACTTTTAGAATGATATAAATTTTTTTCCCAAATAATGGGTGAATCACAGGTTTTGTTAATTCTAAATATCCAAAATGACCAAGACACTGACCTACCTTGCCACCACAGGTCCTACATCTAAGTCCAGGATCTACCACACCCAGATGTAAATCAGCTAATCCTCCGTCTATAGGATAACCATCAGGGTCATACAATTCTGCTTTTTCAATTTTTATTGCAGCCATCTCCTTTATCATTTTAGGAGATAAAAAATTAAACTCAATCGACTTTATAGGCATAATTATCACTCAACATTTATTTTTGGATACAAACACATACATTTTAGTTCATCTAACATTAGTTTAAATGCATATGACATCTCAACATCAACAATCTTACTCTTTTTGCAGACCGGACAATATCTTCTTCCTTTTACGCGGTCTTCTATAGCAATCAAACCACATTTTTCGCAAATGGGTATCAATGATTTATCTGAGCTGAATCTTTCTTTTAAGAGCAAGGCAGCTCCATGTGCAATCAAACAATCTTTCTCCATCTCTCCTAGTCTTAGACCACCTTGTTTGCTTCTTCCTGCTGTTGGCTGTTTTGTTAACAGGGCAACAGGTCCACGTGCTCTGGAATGTATTTTGTTTGCAACCATGTGATGAAGCTTTTGATAATAGCATGGTCCAATCAATATCCTTCCTTGAAGAATTTTTCCTGTTATACCATCATACATTGTTTCTTTGCCATCATCTCTGAATCCTAATTTTTTCAATTCATTTCTAATATATTCTTCATAATCTCCTCTTTCATTGAATAATGTTGAATCATACCTTTCAGCAGTTATGGCGCTAACTTTTGATGCTATAATTTCTAATATCTGTCCTATTGTCATTCTTGATGGAATTGCATGTGGATTTATTATTATATCAGGGGTGATACCATTTTCTGTGAATGGCATATCCTCTTCAGGTACTATTAATGCAATAACTCCTTTTTGTCCATGACGAGAAGCAAATTTATCACCAAGTTCAGGAATTCTTTCAGAACGAACTATAATTTTTACAAGTTTATTTCCGTCAATAGTTTCTGTTACTAAAACATTATCAACTATTCCTTCCTCGCCATGTCTTATTGTTTCTGATGTTTCTCTTCTGCTCTCGGTCTCTGTCATAAAACTTTCAACAGGACCAAAAAATCTTAGAGGAGAAACTTTACCAATAAGAACATCTCCGCTCTTGACCTCTATTTCTCTGTTGATTATCCCATCATCAGCAAGGTTTGCATAGGCATCTTCTGATCTGTATCCATTCACACTTTTATCAGGAATTTTAATTTCATCTTTTTCAATTCCCCAATATCTTTTCTCTTCAGTTCCATATGACCTTAAGAAGAATGAACGACCGAGACCTCTTTCTATTGACGCTTTGTTTAAAATTATTCCATCTTCTATATTATAACCTTGAAAACTCATTATGGCTATGATTAAATTTTGTCCTTGAGGATGCTCTTCTAATTTTATTTCTTTTTCAGTCATCGTTCCAACTATAGGAAGCTGCGGATAGACAAGAACATCTGCCTTTGTATCTGTTCTCATAAGATAGTTTGTTGCATAAATACCAAGGGATTGACCAGACATCTTTGCTCCAAAGTTTACTCTATCTCCTCTGTTATGTGAAGCAAAAGGAACAAGTGATGCCGACAAACCCAAAATTAATGAAGGATGAATTTCAAGATGTGTATGTTCTGCTGTTATCTCTTCTGGCCATAATGCAACTAATGCATTATTTTCCTCATCTGCATCAAGGTATTCAATCAATCCTTGCTTTAATAAATCTTCCCATTCAAGTTCTCCTTTTTGTATTTTCTCTATATGTTTTTCATTTAATCTTGGCTTTTGGTTTTCAATAATTATCAAAGGTCTTAACAGTCTTCCGCTGTCTGTATTTATGTGTATTTCATTGAATTCAGGAAGATACATCACGCTTATATGAGGACTTATTAGGCCCATCCTTCTTTTTGCTCTTATTTTGTCAACCACAGAGGCATTAAATAAACCTAATATTATTCCATTCATAAAAACTGTTTCCTGTCCTTTTTCTTCTTTGCTCAAAATACCCAGTATTGTTTTTATGTCTTCGTCTGTTGCTGTGTCAGAAATCACAGCCATTGTTGCAAGATATTTTCTCAGTCCGATGTTTATTCCTTCCGGAGTTTCCTCTGCACACAATCTACCCCATTGTGTTGGATGAAGTGCTCTTGCTTCAAAATGTTCCTGTGCAGAAGACAGAGGAGAAATAACATTTCTAAGATGCGCAATAGTTCTTACAAAATTAGTTCTTTCCAATCTTTGGCACACACCTGTTCTTCCACCAACCCACTGTCCTGTTGCCATATGCGAAACAATTCTCTTTGTAAGATAACTTGACTCAACTATTGATTTAATATTAGGAATCTTTCCTCTTTTTGCAAGTTTCTGATATCTGTAAATAATTCTTGAAACTAACCCATATTTTCCAAGAAGTACTGATCTGAAAAGAATTTCTAAGAAGTCACCGACCATTTTTATTCTCTTATTTCCGTAATGGTCTATATCCTGCTCCTCAACTTTTTTCAATCCTAACTTTATAATTTTTCTTACAACCTTACAAATATAAAGTGCCTTTTTCTCTCTATCTTTCTTTTCCTGTCCTAAGTGAGGAAGCAAATATTTATCAAGAAGGTCATTAACTCTTTTGTCTCTGTATTCTTTTTGCGGTATTTTTAGTTTTTTTCCAATAAATTCCAATGCCTCATCTGAGTCCTTGATATTGTACTCATATAAATTGAAGTAAATTTCTTTTGTCTCATCATCATCGGTTGCTATTAAATCAACAATGTCTTTATCCTTCTCCATTCCTAATGCCTTAAGAAGAACAACTATCGGAAGATTTCTTAATGTTGCAAATGAAATATAAATAGTTCCCTTCTTTCTTTCAATCAAATGTCTTTGTACAAATCCCTTCATTTCGCTGTTTATTCTTGCTGTTTCCAAGTCATTTTTAATCTCAATAATAGGTCTATTAGAAAGAACTTCTTCAACCATGACGATTACTCTTTCTGTACCATTAATTATGAAATATCCTCCGGGATCACTCGGGTCCTCACCCAGTTCAGCTACCTCATCTTCACTCTTTCCATTTAATGCACAAAGACAACTTTTTACCATGATAGGAAGTTCACCGATTAAAACTTCCTGTGGTTCTTGTTCAATCTCATTAACAACAGGAATCATCTCAACAAAAATCGGTGAAGAATATGTAAGGTCCCTTATTCTTGCTTCCATAGGGGTAATCATTCTCTCAGAACCATCTGCCTCTTTGACATAAGGTCCTGGTAACCTAACCTTTCCTAACCTTATTTTAAATTCTGAACCTTCTGGATTTTCAAGTGTAATTTCTTTAATTTCATCTATTATATTTTGCAATCTTCTCTGAACAAATTCATTGTATGAAGAAATTTGATGATTCACAAATCCTATACTTTTTGAAAATGATTTCAACAATGTTTCATACATTCTATTCACCAATTAAACAACCAGTCTATAATATATTGATTCACCTGCTGTGGGGCTATTTCTTGTTATTTTAATAACATCTCCTTTTTTTGCTCCTATTGCAATTACAGCAGGATCTGTTTTCTTGATTCTAGGCAGTTGTTTTTCACTGATATTAAATTTTTCTAGAAGTTTTTGTTTTTCATCTGGAGAAAGTATTTCATGCTTTGGGACCAAATGACTTTTAAAAATATCAATTTCTTCCATATTCACACCAAAAATATTTAAACCTATATTTTCAAAATTTTTAATCATAATCTTTTTATTTCTTTATTTTATAATATTTTGCTTCCATTCGGAACTTCTTTGTCAGGTTCTAGCAGGACAGGTTTTCCTTCAACAACCACTGCAAGCAGCATTCCATTGCTCTCTATCCCTTTGATTTTTCTTGGTTCCAAATTTATAATTACAGGAATCTGCTTATTAATTAAATCATCAACTTCATAAACTTCTCCAATCCCTGCAACTATCTGTCTTGTTTCATCTCCTATATCTATCTCTAATTTAATTAATTTATCTGTGTTAGGAACTCTTTCTGCACTTTTTATTTTGGCAATTCTTATGTCCATTTTTTGGAAATCTGAATATGTTATCATTCTATCGCCTTTTTATGGGCCCGACGGGAATTTCGGTTTTTAACTTTCGAACCCGCGACTCTCGGCTTTCCTTTAATCACAGTCCTGATTGGACTCATTCCTTTTATTTAATAAAAGGCCGATGCTCTCTCCTGACTAATGCGCTGGTGTTACCAGGCTGAGCTACAGGCCCGCGCCTCGGCCGGGAATTTCACCTGAATCGGTTTTGAACCCGGGTCGTAGCCGTTCTATAAACCCTTTTACATTTTTTATTTAAGAGTTTTGACAGGGCTATATGCTAGGCCGCTACACCACCGAGGCATTGAAAAATATTATGATATACTGAAAAATATTTTGAAATATTAGATAAAAAGATCATTTATACTCCTCATTATAATAAAAAATGGTTAGCAACGTCCTGCTGTTCCCGAATCCGATTATCATCTTCGTCAGTACTTAGCATATCGCTGAAGGGCTTAACTACCGTGTTCGGAAAGGGAACGGGTGTACCCCCTTCGCTTTGGTCGCCAACCATTTCTTATTTTACATCTTTAAGGTATTTAAAGATTTTTTTTATCTTAAAAAATGGATAGAATCAAAAAAATAATAAATGAGATTATTCTTTGGGAATATATCCAAAAATAGGAATATTAGGAAACAATTTTTTCTTAAGCATCAGAGACAAAATCAAAATAACAGTCGTTAAAATAATATTTAAGGGGTCTAATACCATGTAACTAATTGGACAAAGTGTAATTAAAGTTATATAAGCACGGGCATCAAAACGAAACAGTATTGTAATTAACCAAATCATTAATATCAATATTATTATATTAAGCAAAAAACTAATTCCTATTATAGATTTACTTATTCCCATTGAATATAGACTGAAAATTAACCAGAAATTAATAATTCTAAAAATGATAGCTATTCCCACAATTCCTATTAAAACCCAATTTAATACTTTATATTGTTCTTTCAATAGGGGATCAGGATATCTATATTTTAGTAAAACCTCTTTTGGAACTTTTTTAAATATTCCTCCCATAATAGTCAATAATAAATATTTACGCGTTTTTTTAAAGATTTAGAAGCCCTGCAAAAAAGATATTAAAGATTTATTTTCCTCTTTTTGTTATGTTTGAAGTTCAAGATGAAAAAATTAGAGATTTGGATAAAAGGGTTGCAGATTATAATGAAGAATTCAATGTGTTGTATGAAAATCTGTCAACACTACCAAATCCATTTGCATATCAGGAACTTAGGGCCAAAAATTTAGAACTGCTATCAGAGCTTAAAAATACATCACCTGACACAGAATTTGATAATCTTGTAAAAGAACACATTGAATCACAATTGATGGCTCAACTTCTTTTTTTGGATTTTTTCTTTAACGAAAAAAAGAATCTTACAACAATGCTTGATGCGTGCTTAGGCCCAAATATATTTGAAAAAATGGAAAAAAGGGCCAGTAATTATGATTATAAAAGGATGTGGAATGCAAGCAAATTAGAAGCAAAAAGATTGGAATATAAAATAGATGGACTGGATTATATTAAGGAGGGAATAAAAAAATATCTACCAATAATGAGAGAAAGAATTTTTAAATACTGTGTTGAACAAGGCTATCTTCCAAATGATTTTGATTTTGAACTTGAGTTGTCAGATGAAACATCTTCTTGGGGCGGTGGTTGTTTGCTTTTAGATGTGAGTAGCTTCAGATCTTTCAGATATAAAAATAAAACAATTGTAAATCCATCAGAAGCTTATTTGAACTTTATTCATGAGCTTGGTGGGCATGCCTCTCAAGAAGAATATTCAAAGAACATGCCTCTTACTTTAAGAAGTAATGATGCAAATTTTTCAAATTTTGTTTCTATGCCTACAGTAGAGGGTATTGCTGATAAAAGGGCAATAGAATTTATTAATTACTTAAAAATTCATCAAAATGAACTTGGTTTTGTAATTAATAATGAAGATGAAAACATAACAATATGCAAAATCCCAGACGATGAATTAAGATATTCTCTTGCAAACTTCAATTACATGGAGAGCTATGTTGTTTTGGAGGATTTTTATAAGTTATTAAGATTAAAAGAGTTGGAAGGAAATTTTGATGCAAAAAAATATTTTTCAGAATTTTCTAGAAAAACAAATCCAGGACTTTATAATTTATTAGAACAATTTATTCCTAAAAATGTGGAAGATCATAAAATAATATATAATATCTCATATTATGTTGGTCTTGAAAATATAGAAGCTATTTTAAAAAATATTGAAACAAACTATGGAAAAGAATATTGTGAAAAAAATAAAAAAATAATTAATGAGGCATTATCAACAGGTTGCTGGTCATGGAAAACCTATCCTAAATTTGTTGACTTTTATTTACGAAATATGAAAAGATAAACTCAATCTTTTATCTCATCGACATATTTTCGTATTTTATTGTCATATATTCTGATAATTTCATAAACTTCGCCTGTCACTTTTTCTTCTGCAAATATTTCGTAATGTTTGTATTTAAATGCGCATGTTTTTCCATTTCTGTCAACAGGATTTCCAATTTCTTCTTTTAAATTTCTTAATTCACCAACTTTCATTGTATCACCTTATCAAGCAGTAATGACCCTAGTTCTTTTTTGTATTTTTTAATTTCTTCAGGATATATACTTTCGTATTCTTCTAATATATGCTTAACTATTATTCCATATGCTCTTGCTTCCCTTTTTGTTTTTGATTTTTTTATTTCATTTAAGTAAAATTCTATCATATCTTTATCCATTCAAATCGCCTCTTGATTATCAAGTTTTTTATTTTATTAATCTTTAAAAATATTTTTATAAT
>Ga0078972_1004035_pt1 | contig 41817 bp, 37 predicted proteins | sample YelNatPaOPGAMG01_FD_67568 | JGI IMG/M metagenome (GOLD analysis project Ga0078972, IMG submission 67568) | Hot spring thermophilic microbial communities from Obsidian Pool, Yellowstone National Park, USA - OP-RAMG-01 (SPADES assembly) (version 2) | ecosystem: Environmental > Aquatic > Thermal...
TTATCGCTGCTGTCAATGTCGTCTTCCCATGATCTACATGCCCTATCGTCCCTATGTTTACATGCGGCTTCTTCCTCTCAAATTTTTCTTTCGCCATCTCTATTATACCTCCTACTTACTTTTTTAAATTTTAATTTTATTTTTATATATTTTAACTATTATAATAATTTTTTATTTCGCTGTCAAACGATATCTTATTTATTCGAATAATTATTTTCTGATTTCTAAATTATGGTTGGTATTGAAGTGGTATCAGACCTTCTATCTTTAACGAATATACTTCCCTTTCTTTCTTTCATTGTTTTAGCATATTTTTTTAATTCAAAAAGAATATTTACTATTTTCCCGTAATGGTCAAGAATACGTTTTTCATTTGTTGCTACACTAATAGATATTGTCATTATAGGAAAATTATGTAACTGAAAACGTCTATCGCGTGTAGTTATATAACCTTTCTGTATATCTGTATCGTCATAAAGATTTAATATATTTTTATCAAAAACCTCTATAATTTTATTACATATATCATCTGATTTTTCAGGTATTGTAACCAAAACAAAATCGTCACCACCAATATGTCCTATAAAATCATTTTCGGTTCCTTTTTCTTTACAACTATCAATAATAGTTTGTGCAAGAAATTGTATTACTTGGTCACCTCTGTGAAAACCATAATAGTCATTAAACGGTTTAAAGTTATCTATATCAATATAGCATACAGCAAATTTTTCGTTTTTATTTATCCGTGATATTATGTTCTGCTCTATACTTACACTACCTGGTAATTTCGTTAACGGATTTGCTGATAAATGTTCAACTGTTCTTAGTAATAATTTGTCTATTTCCGACTTTAATTCATCAGCACTAAAAGGTTTCAATAAATATGCATCAGCATTAATTCTGACACCGGTAAGTGTATCAACTAGATCAGATAACGCAATTACTGGGATAAATTTTGTAACAGGATTTTCTTTTAAATTACGGACTATATCTAATCCTTCCGTGTCTAATAGGCCGGTATCTAATAATATTAAATCCGGTTTTTCCCATCTCGCTTTTTCAATACCCATTTCTTGGTCATGAGCAAAAAATACATCATATCCTTCAAGTTTAAGTGAAGTTTCTAATGTAATATTACTTTTCAGGTCACCACCAATTATTAATATCTTTTTTCTACTCATCTTTCATTTCAATTAAATTTTACCTTTATTGAGAGCCCGCGACCGGAATTGAACCGGTGACCTCTTCCTTACCAAGGAAGTGCTCTACCTACTGAGCTACACGGGCATGAAAAAACCCAATATTCTAAAAAAAGCGGGAGACGAGACTCGAACTCGCGACAGTCTGCTTGGAAGGCAGATACTCTACCAACTGAGTTACTCCCGCAAAAATTGACAGAATAAACCTACTATAATTTATTTTGGACGGAGTAGGATTCGAACCTACGTACAGCTAAGCTGGCCAGATTTACAGTCTGGTGCATTTAACCACTCTGCCATCCGTCCATTTAATGAAATAACATAATAATAAAATTATTTTTAAATGTCAATAAATAAACAACAAATTTTATTATTCAATTTTAAAATTTGTATTCAAGTATTTTTACATTCAAATATCCATTTCGTTTATTAATTTTTATAGCAGAATTATATGCATCAACTTTATCAGCAACAGCAAATCCGATGAAAGATGCGACCATAATTTCTTTTGGGAAAACATATTTTTCTGGATGTAGTTTAAATGATGCCGAGTTTGCTTCATTATAAAATATTAAACTTAAAACTTGACCTAAAAAATATATCCAGAATTTTTCCGGTTGTTCATTATATAGATGTCCATATCCGGGTATGATTGTTGAATACATAACAGCTTTAACAGGTTCTCTATAAAGTGTGTAATATTCGACTCTATATGGAATATCCTGAACATAACATGGTATGACTAAACACAAAATAATTAAAATTATAAGATAAATCCTTGTCATCTTTTTCTATGCCTCCTAATTATTTATTGACATCATTAAAATATATTGGTTATTATTCAAATCAGTTATTCAATAACTTTTTTAACCTTAAAGTAAAGACCCTCTCTTTCTGGTGCATTTGCTAGAATATCGTCTGCAAGTTCACTTGGTTTAACCACATCTTCACGAAAAACATTATTCAATTCGATAACATGTGAAGTGGGTTTTATATCCTTCGTATCAATTTCATTAAGTGTATTCATGAACTCAAGTATTTTCGTTAATTGTTTAGAAAATTTAATTTTCTCCTCTTCTGTTAATTTCAATCTCGCTAATTTTGAAATATAATTTACATCCAATTCCATATTAAATACTTATCCTCATAGAATGGTTTAATCAGTTTATTTTTTGTAAATTAGCATATTTATAAGCAAATTTCTTCCATTGTCCATTATCAAACATAACTGTTACTTTCATTTCTTCTTCATTTTCACCACTGATCTTTATAACTCTGCCTTCTCCAAACTCTTGATGTTTAACACGTTGTCCCACTTGAATATTTTTCACACTTCCTTCCATTATATTCTTCTGTCCTAACTCATCTTCCAATGGAGTATTTCTTGCTTCTCTTATAAATCTTGATGGTATATTGTGTCGTATCTGACCGAAAATACGTCTCGTTTCAGCACATGTCATATATAATCTTTCTTTTGCACGTGTTATACCTACATAACATAATCTCCGCTCTTCTTCTAACTCGGACTCACTATTGAATGCTGAACTTATTGGGAATAAACCTTCTTCTAATCCTGTTATAAAAACAACAGGAAATTCTAATCCTTTTGATAAATGTAGTGTCATCAAAGTAACCCGAGAAGAAGCAGGATTTTCATCCCATTCATCAATACCGGTCATAAGTGCAACATTGGCTAAAAATGATTCTAAACTATCATTTTTTTCGCTTATTGCTGATACAAATTCTTTTATATTTGCTATCCTATCTTCTGATTCATAACTTCCATCATCAAGTGTTTTAATATAACCTGTTTTTTCTATAATAAGTTTAGTTAATTCTGAAGGAGAAATTCTATCTTTTTTTGATTTTAAATATTCTATTAATTTAATAAAATTTTGTATGGATTCAACTGTCTTATTCTGTAAATGGAGTTTATCTGCTTGAAGTAATGTTTCCCATAATGACAGATTATATTCTTTGGAATAATTTTCAATAGTTTCTATTGTGTTTTTTCCTATATTTCGATGAGGAACATTTATTATCCGTTTTAAACTGAGTGTATCTTTAGGATTAATTATAACTTTTAAATATGCTATGATATCTTTTATTTCTTTTCGTTCAAAAAAACGTAATGTGCCAATTATATTATATGGAATATTTTCTTTAATAAAAATTTCTTCAAAAATACGGCTCTGTGCATTAGTCCGATAGAATATAGATATATCTTTATATGAAAACCTATTTTTAGTGTATTTATTTGAACATAGTTTTTTTATCTCATCTGCAACAAAAGTTGCTTCTTCAAATTCAGTATTAAAAACTTTAATACATATTTCTTCACCATTTTTGTTCTCTGTCCATAAATTTTTCTCTTTTCTATAATTATTATGGCTTATAACACGTTTTGCACAATTCAATATATTTTTTGTTGACCGATAATTCTGTTCAAGAACGATTATCTTTGTATCCCTATATTCTTTATCAAATTCTAAAATATTGTGAACATCAGCACCACGCCAGGAATATATTGATTGGTCATCATTACCTACAACACATATGTTCCTGTGTTTCTCAACAAGATATTTCAGAAGTAAAAATTGGCAACGGTTAGTATCTTGAAATTCGTCAACCATCACATATTTAAACTTTTTCTGATATTTTTCTCGTATTTCTTTGTTGTTATATAAAACTTCTAATGTTTTTAATAATAAATCACCAAAATCCAACGCATTATTCTGTATTAATCTTTTCTGATATAACTGATATATACTTGCAATAGTGTATCGCCAGTTATCAGTTGAAGTCAGAGTATGTATCATAAACGATTCAGCATCAATTACATTATCTTTTGAACGCATAATTAAATCATAAACCATACCAACAGGAAATTTTTTTTCGTTTATATTTAAATCTTTTATACATAACTTAAGTAATGCTTTTTGGTCCGATTCATCATAAATTACAAAATCGGGGTTGAGATTTATCTTTTTCGATTCAATCCTTAGGAATTTAGCTGCAAATGAATGAAAAGTTGAAATCCAGACACTGTTTCCTTTTTCAGGTGAAAGTTTAATTACACGAGTTTTCATTTCTTCTGCTGCTTTATTTGTAAAAGTTACAGCAAGAATACTATTCGGAGAAATATTTTTTTCTAATAAAAATGCTATTCTATGTGTAATAATCCGAGTTTTTCCTGAGCCCGGACCAGCTAATATCAATAATGGTCCTTCTGTGTATTCAACTGCTTCTCTCTGTATTGGATTAAGTGATTCAAGTATACGGTTAATATTTTCTGACATTATTCTTATCCTGATTTATCTATGTATAAGTTTTAATACTGTTTCAATATGTGGCGTATGCGGAAACATATCAAACGATTGAACAGTATTGATTTTATAAAATTTTATTAATTTTTGCAAATCAAAAAACATTGTCTGAGGATTACAAGAAACATAAATTATTATTTCGGGACTAATTTCTATTATTGCATTCAGTACTTTTTTTGTTATTCCAGCACGCGGTGGATCAACAATAACCGTAGATAATTTTGTATAAAATTTTGATAATAAAAGTTTCTTTAAAAATATTTCTGCTCTATCACAGATAAATTCACAATTTGTTATATTGTTCAATTGCGAATTTATGTTCGCATCTGTTACCGATGATTGCACTTGCTCAATTCCAATAACTTTTTCAAAGTAACTTGATACAGATAAACCGATAGCACCTGAACCACAGTATATATCAAGACAAGTAGCCGATTTAGAATCCAAATCAGAGATAAATTCTTTTATTTTATTGAGCATTCTTGGTATTGTTAATGGATTGGGTTGAAAAAATGATTTTGGAGATATTCTAAAAATTAAATTATTTACCCTTTCTTCAATAAAATCATCACCGTATACAGTAACAGAATCATTAAATTTTGCTATATCTGTTTTTTCATTAAAAAAACCAACAATAAAACATTTTAATTCAGATATTTCTTGTCTCAGTTTATCAACAAGTTTAACGACAACAGGTTTAGTGTTGCATTCAAATTGATACTTTGTTGTATTGAGTGTTAATATAACCATTATCTGGTTTGTTACTTTTGCTTCGCGTATAACAAGATACCGAAGTAATCCTTTATGACTACGATTACTGTAGAACTCAAGATTATTTTCAATAGCCCATAAACGAACAATATTCAATATTTTATTACTCTGTTCTGATTCAAGCAGACATTCTTCAATATTGATAACCTGAAAATATTTATTACGTGCACGTAATCCAAGCGAATAGTTATCACCAAATGCAAATTCCATTTTATTGCGATAAAAATAAATTCTTTCTGAAGGAATTATAGGATTCAAAATCTGGACTTCAAAATCTTTCAATAAATTCTGGATTGTTTCCTGCTTAATTTTAAGTTGTGTTTCATAACTTATATCTAAATAAGAACAACCACCACAATTTTTAAAATGTTTACATTGTTTTAATTCCATTTTTATATTATTCTCTCATCTTCTTTAACATCACTATTGCTTTCTCGTTTTTGGGGTCGAGTTTAAGCACTATATTGAATTCATCAGCCGATTCTTTAAGTTTTCCTTCATAATAATATGTTATTCCTAAATTAGTATGAGCATCAACTTGGTTGGGATTGATAGCAATTGATTTTTTGTAATATTCTATTGCTTTAGCACGATTACCGAGTAAAAAATAAATGTTTCCCAGATTATTATACGGACCAAACAAGTTCGGATTAAGTTTAATAGTGTATTCAAAATATTCTATCGCTTTAGTAAAATTTTTCTCTTTTGCATAGACCCAGCCTAACTGTTCATATATTTTAGGTTCCCTGGGATATTTTCTACGCAGTGATTCTAATTCATCAATAGTTTTTAATGGTTCAAGTATCTTTTCATCAAAAAAATCTGGTGTTTGAGATAACTTCTTTTCAGCAAGATATGGTTTAAGTATCTGAGACAATAGTCCTGTTCCTTCATCAGACGGCTTTATTTCAAGTTTATTCTGAATCAGGTCATAATGGATTATACCGCAAATATGTAGTTTTATACTCTTACTGAATCCTATAATACCAGAAATCAATAATAATACTACTAAAATAATAACTTTAATTTTTGTTGGGAACTTCAGATTATATGTAAATTCGTTTTCTTCATAAGAATATACTAACCCTATTACAAAAAACATATACACTGACGAAATAATAAACCGCATATCAACTGAAAATAAGTTCTGGATTAATATCGCTGTAACACTTGATATAAAACCTGAAATGAGTAATAAGTCCCTGATTTTCTGTCTCAATTTTATATCACCTGAATAAATAATTTTTAATGCGAACCTGTAAAAACTTATTATCAATAAAAAGAATATACTTAACCCAACAATACCGACTTCGGATAGAATCTGGATATATTCGTTATGTGCATCATTGATTATTGCTTGTTTCTGTGGCCATATATCAAGCAGTTCTTTGGATGCATATTTCGGGAAATTTATATGAAATGTCCCAGGACCTGTCCCGAATATAGGATAATGTAACCACATCCGAAAAGTATCTCGCCATATCAACGGATGTGCCTGATGCCGTAACCAGATATGCCAGGTAAGAAAAGAAAAAATAATACAGAAAAAAACAAATCCAGAAATAAACATAAATCTTGTTTTCCGCGATTTGATATTAAGTAATCCATAAACTATAATTGAAACAGCAAATCCTATCCACGCTGACCGTGTCTGAGTAAAATATAATGCAATCAAACACAATACAGTAATCAAGAAAAGAATTAATTTGAGGAAACTCTTTTTTATATAAAATAACAATGCAATTATCACAGGTATAAATATGACAAGATATGCTGCAAAGAATATAGGATTACCAAAAGTTGAATACACTCTTGACATTTGTGGTACTTGTAATATCCATATACCACCATTACGTTGCAGTAGTCCATATATAACTGCCCATGTGCTACCTATAACCCAACTAATTAAAATAAAATGCCTGTTTTTATCTGTCTGTATTATATTTGTTGTAACAAAATATATTGATGAACAAAGTAGCATCCGTTTAAGTTCATTCACTGCAACAGGTTTATTTTCTGTAACAAGATATATAAGGAATATATATACAACATAAATCAATACTGGTATATTGAGGTTCGTTTTTCTTAATTTAATTGAACCAGATAGAATTATTTGGATAAGATAAGATAGAACTATAATAAATATTCCTAATTCCAGAACAAGTAATTTCGGACGAATAATCTGGACATCAGGAAAAAATGGATTAATTATAAGTAATATTGATAAGAATATAATTGGTAACTGGGTCCAGATTTCTGTTAATATATTGGGTTTAGGTATACTGGGATTCTCTTGACTAATCTTCTTTCTGGAATCCTGTTTTCTAATTTCTTTATTCATATATTCTATTTCTAATTGTAACTAAAACTTTTTTCTATTTAATCTTATATAAAATTAATATAAAATATTCAAACCCTATACACAAATACATTGTAATATTGATTTTCTGAAATTAAATTTATATAATTTTATTTAGTAAAAGTTCTAACATATCTAGAAATGCGGAGCCAAAACTAATTTGAACATGATGCACAGCCACAAACTCCTTCAGGATTTACATATGTAGGAATAATAGGTGAAATGTGAAAAAGAAAGAAAAATATAAACAGAGAAGACATAAGCAACTGTTTGTAAAAGAACAGATACCTAGCACCTTAACTTGTCAGTTTCCAACCAATAAAATTTTTAATATGGACTGTATCGAAGGAATGAAACAACTTCCCAGCAACAGTATTGATTTAGTAATTACTGACCCACCTTTCGCAATAGATTTCAAAGCGAAACGCAGTAATTACAACCGTATACAATCGCGTGTCTTAGAAGGATATCATGAGATTCCAAAAGAAAAATATTATGAATTTACTCTACAATGGATGAGAGAAGTTTATAGAATCCTAAAAGAATCTGGTAGTATGTATGTTTTTTCAGGATGGAACAATCTTAAAGATATTCTTAATGCACTTGACGAAACCGGCTTTATTACAGTAAATCATATTATCTGGAAATATCAGTTTGGTGTAGTAACTAAAAGGAAATTTATAACTTCACATTACCATTGTTTATATGTCTGTAAAAATGACAAAAAAAGAAAATTCTTTTCCTATGCGCGTTTTAATAAAGTTGATAAAAAAGATACAGGCAGAAGTTTACATTATGAAGATAAAGAAGATGTATGGTATATAAAAAGGGAATATTGGACCGGTGACCAGAAAACACCAACTAAATTACCAGCAGAATTAATAAAGAAAATATTACTTTATTCAAGTGAAGAAGGCGATGTAGTTTTAGATCCGTTTTTAGGTTCAGGACAAGTCGCTGTTGTCAGCAAAATGCTTAAACGACAATATCTCGGATTTGAAATTGTGAAAAAATATTACGAATTTGCTAAGGAAAGATTAGAAAAAGACATTTATAGAATTAAGAGTAATATTAAAGAAAGTATTTCTCAATCATTAGAACTGTTTGATATGCAAGAAATAAAATGAATATAACACAAACAGATCAAAAATTATTAACTACTATCGCTGAAATAGGAAGGAAACATCCTGCAAAACCAAATATATATCTTATTGAACCATTTAACCATTTCTTCGATAAGAATAAGAACCTAATTCCAAACGAATTAGATAAAAAAGATGGACCGTGGACCCGTCGTGAACTAATTACCAGATTTTTATTACTGAATGCAGTATTAGATCAAGGACCAGATATTGAAGGACTTCGTCAACTACTGATAAAAGTTATTAACGAACTTTATCATAGAGAAGTTAGAATATTCCATCGTCCATTGGATTTTTTCAAAGAATTGGATATTTCTATAGATAAAATTTGTACTGTTCATGAAGGTATTAAAAAGGTTCGTGCTCCTATTTGGGCTAAAGAAAATAAATCTAATCCTGAAAAATATAACTTATTTATGGACAACTCCAAGCAAATATTAAATTATTCTGTATTCCGTTGGGGTGTTCCATTATGCGTTCCTTTAATTTTAGAAAAAGATGGTATAACACTTATTGACTATTTAGAGAGATGTAATTCTGCTGAATTGATGAGTAAAGAAATTAAAGATAATGAGAGATATGGTTTGGGAAAAGCAATAGGAGATAAGGCAGGTCATCTCTTTGCCAAATGGTATATTTGTAGTTTTAAATTATCAATAAGACAAGATAAAGGATGGCAAAACCTATCTTTTGAAATACCTTTCGATAGTAATGCTGGACGTATATTTTTTCGCACTGGTTTTTTATTGAATTGGGCAAATATTGAAGATTATATAAAATGGGAAGTTATCCAAGTAGGAAAAGGTAAAGGTGGCTTAAACTATATCAGAGTAACTAATATCAGGGGCAAAAAATCTGATATCGCATTAAAAGATAACGACCTTTTTGAAAAATACAAAATTATTTGTTCAGAATATTTCAATACGAAAAAAAGACCTAAAACAATAGAAATCCAACAGATACCAAATGCCTTATTACTGAATACTGGTTATGGTATTGATGAATTAGATGATGGATTAATATATATTGGCACAAAATTTTGTCTTAATCATGAGTCACCAAAATGTAAAGATTGTCCTATAAAAGAAATGTGTGACGGATATAAAAATAATTCTGGCCTAATTCAAAATTATAGGACATGAAAAAACAAATGTTTTTTAATTCAATGACCGCCTAATAGAATAAAACTGTTTTTTACTCATTATATTTGAACATCTTATTTAATAAGTATGATATTTTAGAAGAATATGAAGTTTGTATAATATCAAATTTTATTCTACTATAAAAATCAATATTAAGCATCCCAATAATTTTACCAAATTTTATTCACAAATTAAAACAAAGAAACTTAAAAGGAATAATATTTCCATTCACAGATTCGGATACTATTAGCATCCTCACATTTTTGTCTTTACTTCCTTACCCACTACTATCGTGATAGTTCTCCTCTGTTAATTCCATCGACAGAGTTTATATATATCCATTTTCACTCCCGTTAGATAGTAAACATCTAACAGACAAGTTCCCTATAAAGAGATTTTAATTAAGGGTTAGTAAAAGTTAAATATATCTTGGACACCTCTTAGCAAAGGTACTTATATTACTATATTTTTTGATTTTGATATAATTAGAAACATCTACCTTTGCCAGGTATAATTGTAACAAATTATTTACCCGGTTTCTTAACTGTTCGCGATCATTATACACAAATACATTGTAGAGTTGAAAAAATAGTTATTATTTTGTATTAATGTAAGTGTCTAATTACTACGAATAAATGATACTAATAAAACTGTAGTTATAAATATCACAACAGGAGGTCAACAGAAAAATGGAATTTATGAAATTCGGAATTTTTAATAGTTTACCACTGGTTACTAACACAGAAACACGGTCAATTTCTGCTGAAAACCCAACTGGTGAAAAATCAGGTGGAGCAAAAGAAATACCGGACAAAAAAAATCCCGGTAGTGAATTAGGTAAAGGATGGAAAATCAGACCATGTATTGACTTAAAATCAAACAAAACTGTTATACTTGCAGATATTAAAGGACCAGCAATAATAAATCATATCTGGATAACAGTTGATATAAAAGCATATAGAAGTTGTATTTTAAGAATATACTGGGATAATGAAAAAAATCCATCTGTTGAAACACCATTGGCTGATTTCTTTGCAAATGGACATGGAGTAAGATATAATATTAATTCTCTAATGGTAGCTGTTAATCCAAGTGGCGGATTTAATTCATACTGGCCTATGCCATTTAAAAAACGGTGTCTGATAACAATAGAAAACCAATTACATGAAACAATAAGCGGATTTTTTTATCAGATTACTTATACAATTGTTGACAATATACCTGATGACTACGGCTATTTTCATGCACAGTGGCGTATCTCAATGACAACACGTGAATATCCTGAACATATAATAGTTGATAATATCAGAGGAAAAGGACATTATGTTGGAACATTTATTGCCTGGACACAGTTTTCGGATGGATGGTGGGGTGAAGGTGAAATAAAATTTTATATTGATGGTGATAAGGAGTACCCGACAATATGCGGAACAGGAACAGAGGATTATTTCTGTGGTGCATGGTGTTTCGCAGATACAACATTTAGCGGAATATATTCTGGATACCCATTTTATCAGAAAGAACCGGGGAAAGTTCCTAAACATGGTTTATATAGATGGCACATAACCGACCCGATAAGATTTTCTAAAGATTTGAAAGTGACAATACAGGCATTGGGCTGGTGGCCTAATGGTAAATATCAACCATTAACAGATGAAATAGCATCGGTTTGTTACTGGTATCAGACAGAACCACATAATAAATTTCCATTATTACCAGATTTAACACACAGATTATCTCGTGAAAAATATTGAAAATAAAAGGGACGGAGCTAATTTATTTAAACATTTACACTATCAATGCACTCCATAGAAAAAAAATAATATCCCTATCACCCTGACCTTCTTCCGCAGATATAGAGGTTTTATTTGTAGTTTTCCATCAAGTAAGAGGTGAAGTTGAGTATGATTTGACATAAGTCAATTCGGACATCCATAATTGGATAGAATTATTTCTCTTTTAGTAGTTTATTAATACGTTTTGCTGCATCAATACATATTTCCTTAACAGGTTTACCACCTGAAACAAACATACTTTCAAATGCATCCCTCCAGATATCACTCATTTCACCAATTTTAGGATGAAGTGGAAAATATACTCTATCTTTCATCATATCAAGAAAAACTTTATCGTGTTCAGGTGGTATATTCGGGGTAAGGAATTTATCTGAGTATGCTATTGATTTCAATGGTGGAACATCATGCATTGCTTCTACAACAATTGTTTGTCCTTCTTTACCAGCAATAAATTTAACAAAACGCCATGCAGCATCAATATGTTTTGAATTTTTATTTATACCCCAGCCTGCATAGAATGCTAATGTTGGTCTACGTCCATCACTATTTTTAGGAAACATGCATATATCCCACTTAAAATTCTTTATCATCTTATTAAACTCTGCGACAACCCACATACCCATCGGATACATCGCAACTTTACCTGTATAAAACATCTCGTGTGTTCCTGCTTGGTTACCCATAAGTATTGGTGATAGTTTATACTTAAGAGCGAAATCCTGCCACCATTGTAATATATTTATAACTTCTGGTGTATCAATTAAACATTTTGTGAGATCTTTATTAAAAAACTGTCCACCTTTCTGGATAATAGAAAGATAGAAACCCCACCAGCAGATAGGGATCGCATACCCATATTCATCAATTTTACCGTCGCCATCAGTATCTTTAGTAAGTTTTTTACATATTTCAAAAAAATCGTCCCAAGTCCAGTTTTCATCAGGATATTTTAGTTTCGATTTATCAAAAAGGTCTTTATTAAAATATATTACCAGTGTCTGGTCTGCTCGTGGGACACCATAAAGTTTACCGTTATGTTTATATGGTTCAAATACTCCGGGTAAATAATCATCCATATTAAAATTTTTATCATTCTTGATTAAGTCATCTAATTCTAATAATAGTCCCTTATCAATATACGAAACAATATCATTAGGTGGAATATAAAATACATCCGGACCCAAACCTGATGCACACATTGTCAGAAATTTATCACTATATCTCTGACCAGCAATATGCATTTTTTGTATTTTTATATCAGGATTAGATTTTTCAAATGCATCAACATATTTATCCACAACAGCCATCTCTTGTGTATCACCCCAGTATGTGTAAACAAGTTTTATTTTTTCACCTGGTTGTTGTAACTGTGTCTTCTGTTCTTTTTTACCACATCCATATAATACAAGTAATAAAGTAATCATCAAAAATACTTTCGTTTTTGTTATCATTAGTTTTTTTACTCCTTCTTATTAAATATTTTATGATTAGATTATACAACAAAAATAAATTAAAAACAAATATAAAAAATAAACTGTCTCCTATTCTAACATTTTTAATGGTCGTATCCGTGGTGGCATTATATAAAGTGGTTTCACTTTTGAATATTTCTCCCCTTTAATATCAACAGCAAGTTTTACTAAAACAGAAGCATGTAACAAATTAAATACTGATGTATCTAAAATAAATAAATTTTTTATTTTAGAATTTGCTATTTTTTGATAATAATATTCTATATCACCAACAAAAATAATTTCATCGTAATTATTCTGTCCCAAATATTCAGTAAATATTTTCTCTATTAAATCATCTATTCCCAGTAACATATAGTCAGATAACCTTCTATAACCTTTTTTTAATTCATATATTGCTGTATAAATTTCATCACTGTTACTTTTTATTATAGGACAAACAATCTTTTTTACTGAGCAGTTTTGAGAATAAAAATATTTCCAGATACCTCCTGCTAATATATCCAAAGTTGATATTCCGACAATAGGAATATTTAGTAACTGTGATATTGTTCTACATGCTGATAATCCTATTCGTATACCAGTAAAACTACCCGGTCCAATACTACATCCTATTTTCGTTATATTTTCTAACTCAATTTTTGTTTCCTTCAATAAAATATCAATATATTTATATAATAATTCAGAATGTTTTAATCCTATATCAAAATAGATTTCACCTAAAATTTTTTCTGTATCAGAAACAGCAATACTAAAATATTTAGTTGAAGTATCAACCCCTAAAATATACATTTTGTTAACCGAATATTATTTTTCTCTTATTTTTAACAATTAATTCAATTTTTACTTTGATACATTTTCCGGTAATAATAGATTTTGCTCTATCCGCCCATTCAATAACACATATATTTTCATCAGATAAATACTGTTCTAATCCTGATTGAATAAAATCTTTCGGTCCAATTCTATACAAATCAATATGATAGAACTTTTTTTCTGGATATTCACGAACTAAAATATAACTCGGACTTATTATTCTTTCTTTTATCCCTAACCCTTTAGCGATTCCTTTAACAAAAACTGTCTTCCCTACTCCGAGTTCACCTGTAATACAAACTATATCCCCTTTTTTAAGTTTCTTGGCAAATTTTATTCCGAGTTGAATTGTTTCATCAGGATTTTTTGTGATATATTCTGAGTTCATATTAGAAACCAATTATTTTTAAACTGAAAAATGCTCAAATATATTTTTTGTATCTATTCTTATTCTTCTTTTATCTGAGTAAAAAACAATCCCTCCAGTATCAGAAACGATTTCACCTATCTGCCATACTTTTATTTTATTCAATTTCTTATCAAGATTATCATATCCTGAAGTAAAAACAAGTTCATAATCCTCACCACCTATGACAGAATAATTAATCATTTCATTTTTAGTCCAATTTATTAACTGTTTTGATACAGGTATTTTATCAACATTTACTTTCATACCGACATTACTTTCATTACCAATCGTTTTTAATGATAAATAAAGTCCATCCGAACAATCCATCATACTAGTCGCATATTCTGATATCATTTCTGCTTCTTTAATTCTTATTGGTGGACATAAATGTTTTAATACTAAATATTTCTCATCAGAGTTAAGTTTTGTTTTATCATTTTTTCTTTGTAAAATTTCGAGTCCTGCTCTGGAATCACCTAAATTACCGGTAACATATATCTTATCACCAATTTTTGCTCCTGCTCGTGTAACAACAGATTTTTGTTTTGCTATTCCAATAATTGTCACGGAGATTATGATATTTTCCGACTTAAATATATCGCCACCAATAATATTCATCCCATATTTCTTAGTCAGAGATTGTATTCCATCATATAATCTATCTATATTTTCAATTGAGCAATCAGGAGTGAGTCCTAAACTTACTAAACAAAAAAGCGGTTTTACCGCTCCCATAGCCGATAAATCACTAATATTTATCGCTATTGATTTATAACCGAGAAAATAAAAATATTTTTCTATTCCGAATAATCCTGCCCAGTTGAGTTTAAAATGAGTATTCTCAACAAGTGTATCGGTACTAATAACAACAGAACAATTATTTAAAATATCTATCACTGCAGAATCGTCACCGGGTCCAACAACAACATTAAATCGGTTATAAGGAGAAATTAACCGCTTATTAAGAAATTTTTTTAAATACCTGCGAATATGGTCTATTAACCAATATTCACCAGTATTATAAAGTTTCAATTTTGGAATACTATTTTTGTTCTCCTTCTTTTTTCTTCTCTTCTTCTTTCTTACGTTCTTCTTCTAATTTTTTTGCTTCTGCTGCATCTTTAATAGAAGTTATTCCTGCTATAATTGCTAATAACCCGCCACAAACAAACATTGGTGGAACAGCACCTTTGAGTACTGAAACAAAATCAGAAAACCATTGAACTATTCCTACTACACCTAATACAACAACAATTATACCGATAATCAATGCTATCATATTTTTACTTATACCTCCTCTCTTAATTAAATTTCAAATATTCTAATACAATTTCTTTCAATACTTCAGCACCTTTTAATAACACAGTTTCATCTATATCAAATTTAGGATGGTGCCATGGATATCCAGTATTGTTATCCTTTCTACTTCCAATATATATGAAACAGCCAGGAACATACCTAAGATATTCAGCAAAATCTTCGCCACCCATTGACGGTTTATCAAGTATCTTTATTTTACTAACTTTTTTTGCTGCTGAAACACATATATCCAAAATAGACCTAACATTAATAAGTGGATAACCAAGTATATCATATTTAAAATTAAATTTCAAATTATGTCTTTTAGTTATATCATTAATTGTTCTGAACATAATTTTAGGTATAAATTTATGCATCCGTTCGTTTAATGTTCTTACTGTGCCAGTAAAATTAACTTTCTCAGCAAGTATATTAAATCTTGTTCCACCATTTATTGTTGTAATACTTATTACAACTGGTTCAACAGGATCTATTTTTCTTGAGACAATTGTATGAATTGAATTTATTATTTCTGTAACACATAAAATTGTGTCTTTACCTTGATGTGGATATGCTGCGTGACCACCACCACCAAAAACATCAACTTCAAACTTATCAACAGCGGACATCATCTCACCGTATTTGATACCCACTATCCCTGTTGATAATTGCGAATTAACATGTATACCAACAATTGCTGTAACATCAGGTTTTTTTAATACACCTGATTTTATCATTCCTTGTGCACCATCTGCTGATTCTTCATTCGGCTGAAAAATAAATTTCACTGTTCCATTAAATTGTTCAGATATTCGGGATAATAGAATTGCTGCTCCGAGTACTATTGTTGTATTAGCATCATGTCCACAAGCATGCATTATATTTCTATATTTTGATTTATATGGTTTATTATTCTGTTCATCTACAGGTAATGCATCTATATCTGCTCTTAATGCAATACAATGCTGTTCCGTTTCATTATTATGTCCGAGTTTACCTTTAAGTATACCGACAACACCTGTTTTATTTACAGATTTATTACATATGTTATATCTATCAAGAACTTTTCTGATAAATTCTGATGTCCTGTATTCTTTACATCCGAGTTCAGGATATTGATGTATCGTTCTTCTGATTTTAATAAGTTCGCTGTTTAAGTCCATATTATTATTTTAATACTCTTTTAATTGCGTCGGATATTTTACTAATAATATCACTCGCAATCATGCCTATCTGTGTCTTATCTTTACTAGCTAAATCGCCTGCTAACCCATGAATATATACACTGACAATAACTGCATTAAGTATATTTTTTATCTGTCCAATAAACCCGGCTATCATACCTGTTAAAACATCACCGCTACCAGCTGTTGCCATACCGGGATTACCGGTAGTATTAATAAACACTTTTTCTCCATCAGTTATAACAGTTCTGTATCCTTTTAAAACACATATTAAATTATATTTATCAGCAAATTTTTTTGCTATTTCAGAACGATTTTTTTCTATTTCTGATACAGGTATGTTTATCAATCTGCTTAATTCACCAGGATGTGGTGTTATAACAATATTTGAATTCTTATTTTGTAATACAGAGACATTATCTGCTAACGAATTAATAGCATCGGCATCAATAACTAATGGTAAATTCAGATTAAGCACAATTTTCTTTATCAATTTTTTTGTCTCAGTATTAGTTGATAATCCGGGTCCGATAGCTACAACATCAATTTTTCTGTCAATAATAAATTGTATTATTTTTTGATATGAATTTATAGAAAGTGTTCCTGAACTCGTTTCTTTTAATCCTAAAGTCATTATTTCTGGTAAAAGATGTTTTACTACAATATTTTGTTGGCTTAAAGGTATCCCTAATGTAACGAGTCCTGCTCCACTTTTTATACAACTATTTGCTGATAATACACCTGCACCAATCATATTTCTTGACCCGGCAAGTATAAGAACACGTCCATAATCACTTTTATTCGTATCTGGTCTACGAACAGGTAAAATATTCTTAATAATCTTTTTTGTTAATATTATTTTGTTCATTAATCTTGTTCAGATTTATTACATTTAATTTAAATTTCAAAAAAATAATTTGTAGTTATGGTATTATCTCATTTACGGCTGGAATCAAATATTGCCACAGCAATAGCGTAATCTTTTGAATGTGATAAAGAGACACTAATCTTACTTTCTAATTTTTTAAGTTTCCTGCTCAATACAATATTAGGTTTACCTTCATTAGTATTGATAACGCTTATATCTTTATGTTTTATTCCCTTTTTACCAATAAGTTTCCAAACAGCTTCTTTAGCAGCGAATCTTACAGCATAATGCTGTGCAGAATTTTTTCTACCAGAACAATATTTAATTTCTTCATCACTAAAAACTCTATTAATAAATTTTTTATTTCTTATAAGTTTTGTGATACGTTTTATATCAACAAGGTCAACTCCGACATCCATTTTATCTTTTTGTCCATTGAAATTTCTTTCTCGCTTTGGGTTGTCCAGCTTTTTTTCTTTCAACCATACGCGGGTCTCTACGCAAAAATCCTTCTTGTTTCAATTTCGCACGTAATGTTGGCTCCAATTCACAGAACGCTCTTGCTATTCCAAGTTTTATTGCATCAACTTGTCCTGTCAAACCGCCACCTTTTACATTTACATATATATCATAATTATTAGCAATAGGAATAAACTGTAATGGTTTCATTAATTCAAATTTATGTTTTTCATGACCACCTAAATACTCATCTAGGGAACGACTATTAATTATTATCTTACCTGTTCCTTCAACTAATCTTACTCGTGCAACAGATGTTTTTCTCCTACCTGTTGCCCAAACAACTTTTTTATTTTCTAATTCTTTCACTACTTCTGTCTCAGTTTTCTCAATTGTATCAACCATAATTTTTACTCCTTAAAAATTAAAATTTTATTTTCTATTTGTAACTTAACTTAAATTTCAGAAACATTCACAAATCGCTGATAATTAAACTACTAATAACAAATACTAATTCTAAATTATACAAATTAAATATTTGATAAGTCAAATTTTCATTCTTATTGTAATTTAGAAAAATTAACTAAATTGTTAAACAGACGCTCTATTTTTGAAAAAATTTGAGATTGTCTATTAGTAATATTCAAAGTTATTTACAAATATAAAAACATCATTTTTTATTATGAACCTTATTTCTGAAAAAAACATCACCTAATATTTTTGATAATTTTAGCATAAAAAATCTAATTTAATAAAAGGGACGTAATAAAAGGTAATAAAAGGGACGGAGGTAATTTATTTTAAGCATTGATAGTGTCAATACACTTCATAAGTGTCAACCAATATTAACAACGAAAAAAAGGTAGTAATAAAAAATAAAAAGGTAATAGTCAAATACATCGTGAACACCTCTGAAAGTTGCAAATTGTTTACATGACTCTTCTTTAATAAATAAATCAGAAGAACTAACGAAGTCCAAAATGAGAGGAGGTATATAACAAATAGATTGAGGTATAACAGAATGATACTTCCTGGCAAAGGTAGGTATATTACTAAATTTTTTGATTTTGATATAGTTAGAAACATCTACCGTTGCCAGATATAATTGTAACAAATTATTTACTCATTTTCTTAACTGTTCGCGATCATTATACACAAATACAAAATTTCCTTGACAAACTAAGAATAATTAATATATAATTATAATAAAAAGGATTCATAGGAAATGAATGAAAGTAAAAGAGATTTTTTTTAGGAATATTTCAAGAAAAAGATTTTTCAGTGGACTCTATAATAGAGTAGAAGGTTAAAGATTATGCAAAAGATGTTATCAGTTTTATTGATAATTACATTATGTTTTTCTCAGGTTTGTTTTGCTGGTTTAAATTACCAAAATATCAACGAAAAATTATTTTGTAGAACAGATTTTGAGACTGTAAAATTTGTTAAAAATGACGTTGCTGAATCAATAGAAAATTACAAAAGGGCAAACAAATCAGCCATTTTAGCTTTTAATTATATCTTGGTATTGTGGATTATTTTTTCCTGGTGCAGGTCACTTTTATGTTGGAAAGTATGAAACGGCCAGAAAAATACTTCTTTCAGAATTAATTTTCGGAGGAATGTATAGTTTCGGGATGTTAATACTATTCGCAGAAGCATTTGTTGGAGATGAAGATAAGACCACAATAACAATAGGAGGAACACTAGCTGCCGTAGGAGTGGGTGGATATTTGGGAACATGGGTATATGATATAGTTGGAGCAACTCTATCTTGTCCTATATCTCCAGATTCACCGTCAGCAACAAACGCATTTTTAATAGCACTTTTAACTGCCCCTTATTGTCCTGGTTTAGGACACATTTATGCAGGAAAGACTCTGACGGGAATATTAATGTTATCAGCAAGTTTACTAAGTAATGACATTGGTATTGCATTAATTTTATTCCTTTATGATTTGATAGGTTCTCCTATTGCTGCAAAGAAAAAATCCAAAGAAAATTCAAAAAATATAAATATTCATCTATTGAATGGTTTTTCATATTCAAAACTGAATAATAATTTTCAATTAAATATAGCAACAGCAAGATTCTGATTTCTGCAGAAATGAATATAAATCTTGTCGTAGAAAACATGTCTGTAAACAAAATTGATAAACTCAAATATTTTAATAAAATAAAAGGGACGGAGGATTTTATTCAGTCCATTGGAAGTGACAATGTAGAAAATAAAAGTATTAACACGGTTAATGCAATCCATAGTTAATATGGGGTCCATCGTCAGTAGTAATGTTAAAAATAAGATCTATTTTTAAATTTTAATAGAGAAGTTTGGAATAAAATTACTAGTATTTTATTATCGGATATTTAAACTTGTGATTTCAGATATTTTCAATGGACATTTTTCGAGTATTATAATAAAAAACCGATTTTAGAATCCACCTGTTTCCTGTACAGGTGGTGAAGGTATATAAACACCACTACTGCTTGGAATATAACTACCACCGAATTTAATCCCGAAAGATATCCCTAAACCATCCAATTTTGTTTTACCTGGTACAGGTGCACTACCACTTACTAATGTCCATTCAGAACCAGGAACAGCAAAATAATTAATACTCAATTCTATTCTCAATACTTCAGATAATTTTAATTGTGAACTCAATGCAACATAGAACAACATTGACTCTATAGAAAATTCAGACCTTTCAGCAAATGCACCTCTCCCATCAAGTAATACAAAACGGTTAATAACAAAACCTGGACCATATTTTAATACAAACTGTGTTCTATGACCCTCAAAAATAATATTTTCAATTGTAGATATTCCTAATACAGTATATATTGCTCCATAACTTTTATCTTTAAATTTCATCTGATATCCACCTACAGCTGTTAATCCAATTCCGAAACTTTTTGTTAACCAACTTGTTCCAGCACCGCCCCAGATATAAATCTCATTATTAAATTGTGGTATATCATAAGTTTGAACATAATTACTCAAAGGTGTTAAATCTACCTGGTATATAAGACCGATAGGTCCGCCATTGCCTCCTCCAGCATAAAGTTCAATAGAACATAAAACCAAGGATAATAGCACTGATAATTTTTTCATCATTTCTTTCATTCCTCCTTAAAAATTTAGTAATTTTCTATTCAATTTCTTATTTCTAATATATTATAACAGAAAAACGTCTATATTGCAAGTAATTTTTTTAAAAATTTTTTATTTAGAATTTAAATTGATTGATTATACAAAATTTTTAAACAAAATCAAAAAATAAAAATATTAACACTTTGACAAATTAATATTATTTATATACAATAGTTAATGAATCATAAAAACCCAAAAAGATAAGGTCTTAATTATTAAATGAAAAAACAGGTTGGAGTAACATTAAAATCATTTATCACAGGAACAATTTTAACAATCATATTAAGTATAATGGATCCCTACATTGTATTAGTGAATAATACACAAGGGTTCACATTTGATTTTATAGCAGCAGGTGCACTTGTTATATTTTTTATTTTTGTTGGTTTAATTAATGTTCTGACTGGCTTAATTAATAAGAAATATGCATTGAGTGGTCCTGAATTAATTGTTGTATATATAATGTTAGTTATTGCGTCAGCAATACCAACCAAGGGTTTAGTTGGACATTTAATTTCAATATTAAGCAGTTCTTACTATTTTGCTACACCTGCGAACCAGTGGGCAGAAAAAATTGTTTCACATATTCCATCCTGGCTTGCACCTACTAACCCTGAAGTTCACAAATATCTTTATGAAGGATTATCAAAAGGGATGAAGATACCGTGGGGCGTATGGATTATACCGATGCTATCCTGGATATTACTGATGATTGTTATATATTCTGTATCATTAGGTATACTTGTAGTCCTCAGAAAACAGTGGATAGTAAATGAACGACTGATTTTTCCATTAACTGTTATTCCATTAGAAATAATAAGAGAAGAAGAGCGTGCAGAAAATTCTTTAATAAAACCATTCTATAAAAATAAATTAATGTGGCTTGGATTTATTATCGCTTTTCTGTTCATGAGTTGGAATGCGTTATCCAGGATACTATATTTTATACCACCAATAAATCTTGGTAGATGGTATCTTATATTTAGAAACACAACAGCAATCGGATTATCATTCAGTTTTGTTGTTATTGGGTTCACTTATTTTATCAACTTAGATGTAGCATTTAGTTTCTGGTTCTTTTATTTACTCTCAAAAGTATTTATTGGACTATGTTCTATTACAGGATTCGGATTAAAAGGGCAGATGGCACCATTTGAAGAGGGACAATTACCGAGCGTAACACAACTATGTATGGGTGCATTAATAATGCTTGTTTTATACGGTGCGTGGACTGGTAGGAAACATATCAAAAATGTTTTAAAAAAAGCATTAACAAATGACAATTCTATAGATGACAGTGATGAAATAATGTCGTATCGGACAGCATTAATTGTAATATTTATCGGTATAATCTTTATAACTGTTTGGATGAAATTAACAGGATTATCATTGATTATTTCTCCATATTTTATTTTCATATTATTTATCATTTTTATTGCTATGAGTAGAATAATGGCTGAAGGTGGTTTCGGGTTCGGTAAACCGCCTTCAATGCCTATGTCATACTTAACACATACTGTTCCAACAAGTATGCTGGACAATTCAGGATTAACTTCATTAGCATTAACAACGCCATATGCAGGTGACATTAGAACAACATTTATGACCTCAGCAATTCATGGACTAAAAATTGTTGAGAGAGGGAGTCTTGCTGTTAAACCCATTGCATTAGTAATGATTGCAGCAGCAGTGATAAGTATGGTTACTTCAATTATTACAACAATACATATTGCATACACATATGGTGGCGCTTCACTTGAAAACAGTGGATGGTTATTTAACGGGTATCCGCAACTTATATGGAGTTATGTCAGTGTTAAAGTTGATAATCCGACAGGTATATTTCATGTCCTGGAACGTTGGTTATGGGCAGGTATAGGTGCACTAATAATGTTCTTTCTTATGTTTATGCATCACAGATTTATTTGGTGGCCAATTCATTATATAGGATTCCCCATAGTAGGTTCATATCTATTTAATCACGCTTGGTTATGTATTTTTATCGGATGGTTCATAAAAGCAATTATATTAAAATATGGTGGTATAAAAATATATCAAAAACTAAAACCATTTTTTTTAGGGTTAATTTTAGGTCAACTCTGTTGTGCTTTTTTCTGGTCTATAATTTTCTATTTTGCTAATATCAGAACAGGAACCAATATTTGGGTTGGTTTACCATAAATTTTATGAATATGAAAAAGATATTTATAATTTTGACAGCCATTTTTATCTTGTTATCAGAAAATTATGGAACTATTTCTGATGAAGTAGACGAAACAGCAATAAAAGATACGGTCACATACTTATCAAAACTTGGTTCAAGATATATTGGTTATCCGGGATGGAAATCAGCGGAAGAATATATTTATAAAAAATTTGTCGAGATAGGACTTACCGATATAAAAAAAGAATTATTTGAGTTAGCAGCACCTATTGATGAAGGATGCAGTATAACCTTTCCTGATGGTAAAAGTGTAAAAATTCACCCATTCCAACCAAATGGTGTAAGAACATCTACAGTAAGGCCTGAAGGAATTAAAGGTGAACTTATTTACGGAGGGAATGGTGATTACAAGAACTTAAATGGAAAAGAAATAAAAGATAAAATTGTTCTATTAGATTTAGATTCTGGTAAAAAATGGATTGATATTGCACAATTAGGTGCAAAAGCATTCATTTTTATCGGTAATAATGAATCAGTAACGAAAATAGAAACGAGATCAAAATACACTAATGTACCACTAAATGTCCCTCGCTTTTTTATTACAAAAGAAGCAGCACAACCTATTTTTAATCTACTCAAAAAAGGAACAGTAGAAGTAATATTAAGAGCAAAAGTAACCTGGAGAAAAATTTTATGTTCAAATATATTTGGGTATATAAAAGGAACAGATAAAAAAATCAAAGATGAAATAGTTATTATTGCAACAAATTTCAATAGTTATTCAGATGTACCATCTATTGCACCTGGTGCAGAAAATGCTTGTAGTTTATCTGCAATGTTAGAAATAGCAAAAATTTTCAGAAAACATCCTCCCAAAAGAACTATTCTTTTCTTAGCTACAGGTGGTGATGATGAAGGGATAGAAGAATTCTTATACGAACATTTTCCGAATAAAGAAAAAGGTAGAAAGTTTACAAAAGTATATGAAAATCCAATAATTCCTAAATTTTTTATAGGTATAGATATAACTTCACAAGAAGATCGTTTAGGTATATTTTGCGATCTCGAAACTGGTGGTAATCTCTACGACATAACAACAAATCGTATAAATATGCGTTCACATTTTGCAAATTATTGTAGATGTTTTGATAATTATGCTGATAAAATAAAAAATATATTTAATACTACTAAGGACAAAATTTTAGTTGATGCTATTTATCCATCAAAAGGTAAACAACCATCTGACCTATGTAACCAGCAGTTAATAAATATTCGTGCTTTCAGAGCGGGTATTACTGCATTCAGTTTAGCAACGATGTATGATTATAGATTAAAAAACGAAATATATGATACTGTAGATAAAATCAATTTTAGAAATATTATTAAACAAATAAAAATTATTATAGAACTACTCAATCTTGCACTAAATGACTCATCATTATCAGAAAAACCAAAAGTTGCATTAGAAGATATGAGGTCAATATTATTTGGTCGAGCAGTTTATTTCAATCCTAAGGAGAGTTATGTACCTGATACTCCATTACCAAATGCAATATGTTATCATAAACCGCCATTGCCAGCAGCACAACCTCAAAAAATATGGTTTAAAATATCTGACGATAACGGTTATTTCAGATTTATATATACCATTGGTGTATATGATGGTAGAGAATTAGAAGCATATGTTATTGATGAAAATACGGGTGAGATAATATATGCTCCGGATAGAGGCATAAACGGGTCACAGACATATCCAAGAATATGTACCTTTGCATCATCAGAAAATAGAAATATGGTTGTATTATTCAGGTGTGAGAGTTCAAACATATTTGATTTTATTGACCCACAATATCTTACACCATTAAATCAAATGGATGTTCTGAGTATCGATGATAGTATACCATCTAAATATGGATATATTTTAAGTAGTGACTTAGGATGGACTTCTTGGGGTGATTGTTACGGTGTAGTTTTTATAGAACCTGGTAAATCATTTAAAATATTAATGAATTCAAATGCGTGGGGTAAAAGAATATTGTTATTAAATTCTTTAAATAGCGAGACAGAATCTGGTTCAAAAGGAATAGGATTCACATATAGTACATCAACAATAAATATCCATACTGTTTACCAAAGTGCGAAAGATATATTTACATTAAATGAATATCGGATACAACAACTTACTTCCCGAGGTATAAAAAATGAATTTCTTATCAATACACACAATAAAACAAAATTATTTCTTGAAAAAACAGAACAATCAAGAGCAGAAAAATTATGGGATAAATTTATTACCAACAGTTTAATCGCACTCGGAAATGAATCCAGATTATATCCTGAAGTAATAAAAACAATGAGAGATGTAGTATATGGTGTCATTTTTTATATGTTTCTTATATTACCATTTTCTTATTTTATGGAAAAGTTACTATTCGGGTTTGCTGATATTAATAAACGAATTATTGCAATCTCACTTATATTTCTCTTTATTTATTTCACTCTCCGAATAGTTCATCCTGTATTCACTTTAATAAAATTTCCTGAAGTAATTCTGTTGGGATTTATCACACTTACATTATCATTTATAGTATTTTTTATTATATCATCACAATTTGAGCAACAGATGGGTAAAATCAGGTTAAGTAGAGCTAAAGGTATTTTCTCTTCTGATGTAAGTAGAATGAGTACAATGGGAGTAGCATTTTCATTAGGTATCTCAAATATGAAACGCAGACGGATACGTACATTACTTACATCAGTAACAATTGTTTTTTTAACTTTTGCAATTATTTCTTTTACTTCAATTAAAACAAATATGAAATACACGAAAACTATACAAAATGTCAAACCTTTATACCAAGGATTCCTTATTAAGGATCCAGTAGAATGGCCAATTAATCACTATTTTCTTAAATATATTAAATCAATTTATCAGGATAGAGCAATCATATCACCTCGTGGATTTTTTTATCCTGTTCCATTTGATTTTACTAAACCTGGAAGACCTTCCATCAATATTTTATCAGAAGAAACAAATAAAGATGCGGATGCTTATAATCTAATTGGTATGACTACCAACGAAAAAGATATTATTGATATAGAAACTTATTTAATCGATGGTTCATGGTTCAATAATGATAATGAGCAAAGTTGTATTCTATCAGATAAAATATTTACTGAACTGAAATGCAGTATAGGTTCATCAGTAAGAATATGTGGAAAGAAATTTAAAATAAGAGGCGTATTCAATTCAAATAAACTAAGGACAATTAAAGACCTTGATAATGAATCATTAACAGTACCGGATATGAAATTACTACCAAGTAGTGTATTAAGCAGTATCCAGTTACTGAGAAATGCTGGATTACAAGAAAAAATACTTATAGAAAAGATACCTAAAATTGATTGGTCAAATATAGTCGTTTTGCCATTTGATACATTAATGAGTATGAAAGGAGATATATATTCAATAGCTGTAAAATTTAATTATAAGATAACGAAAGAAGAATTTGAGAATGAACTTGTTGACCTGATTTCTAGATTAAAAACAACAATTTATGCTGGTTACGATAACGAAAAATATGTATATAGTTCATTACAGATGGTTTCAATCGGTGGTATGAGTAATCTTATTATTTTAATAATAATAGGAGGACTTATTATCTTAAATACTATGTTAGGTTCAGTATATGAAAGAATAAAAGAAATAGGTATATATAGTGCTGTCGGACTTACTCCGAGACATGTGTCAATGTTATTTTTAGGTGAATCAGCAATATATTCTATTCTCGGTGCAATAGTTGGATATCTTTTAGGTCAAATTGCTGTTAAATTGATGATTGTATTTAATATCTTTCACGGTTTAAATCTCAATTATTCATCATTAAGTGCTGTATTCGCAACAATAATGATTATGCTTATTGTGTTTTTATCAGCATTATTTCCAGCTAAAAAAGCATCTGAATTATCTGTTCCTGATATTACACGGAAATGGGTTCTACCTAAACCTAAACAAGATGAATGGATATTTGAATTCCCGTTTACAGTTAGTGGCTTGGAAGTTCTTGGACTGTTTACTTTTTTGAAGAATTTTTTTGCTTTTTATACAGAAGAATCTATTGGAAAATTTTACACAACAGGAGCCAAATTGTCAACTAAAAATAATGAATATTTTCTAAATGTACTTATGTGGCTTGCACCTTACGATTTAGGAATAAAACAGGAAGTTGAATTCAGAACACATTATACTGGTGAATCAAATATATATGAAATTATACTTACCATAAAACGTATAGAAGGCAATATTGAAAGTTGGGAACGTTCAAATAGATATTTTCTTAATATGATACGAAAAGAATTCCTTATCTGGAGAACATTAGATAAAGATACTAAAGAAGAATATCGTAAGGAAGGAGAACTTATAACAAAAAGTCAGCAGGAAAAATAATAAAATGGAAACAAAAACTGAACCAAATATTAATCAATCATCAGAATCTGTTGATGAAGTACGCGAAGGATTTACTACAAAAAGTTTAGTTGCAGCGTTTTTTGTTGGATTGGTTGTTTTACCTGGTGTAATTTATCTTGGATTAATTAACGGTCCTATCGTAGGTGGAGTTGCTCAATGGTTGACAGTAATTCTATTTCTTGAACTAACAAAACGGTCTTTACAACATTTAACTAAACAAGAAATATATATCATATCACTTGTTGCAATGGGTCTAGTAACAGAAGTTGGGTTTGCACTTTACGGTGGTGTATTTGCAAAACTCATTTGGGACCAGTATTTCATACAATCACCAGCAGTCAGCTCATTTGCATTAACAGGACTTATTCCAAAATGGGTTGTACCGCAAATAGGGTCAAAAGCACTTGAATTACGGACATTTATTCATAAGGATTGGATTATACCTATACTGCTTACTGTTGTTGGATTCGTATTTTATAGAATAAATATTTTTGGATTAGGATATCCATTATATGTATTAACCAGAAAAATAGAAAAATTACCATTCCCGATGGCTCCTGTATCTGTTGAAGGAACAACCGCGCTCGTTGATTCACAATATAAAGAAGGGAGTTGGCGCTGGCGCGTATTCAGTATCGGTGGTATAATAGGTGTATTTTATGGACTGTTATATACCGCTATTCCTATCATAACAGGTATATTTAAAGCAGAACCGCTTATGCTTATCCCGATACCATTTGTTGATTTTACTGATAAACTTAGTTCAATACTACCAGCTGCTGCATTCGGGTTTATGACTGACCTGGGTTCATTTTTAGTTGGATTCATATTACCATTCTGGGTTGTTTTTGGGATATTTACGAGTTCTCTATTAATAAATTTAGTGTTTAATCCGTTACTTTATAAGTACGGTATTTTACATACATGGAAACCAGGAATGACTGTTATACCTACTACAATATGTAATAGCATTGATTTCTGGTTAAGTATAACTATTGGTGTTGGACTTGCAATAGGTATAATAGGAATTATCTCTGTTACAAGAACAATTGGTAGAACTAAAAATGATGAACAGCGAGATATTACTGAATTAAGAACTAAAGAATTACCATTGACAACTTCAATTTTTATCTGGATTATTTCAACATTGCTTATAATCTGGTTATGTCATATACTTGTCCCTAAATTCCCTGTTTGGATATTTTTTGTATTCGGATTTATTTTTACACCTTTACTTTCTTATGTGTCATCACGTATGTTCGGGATAACAGGTGTTATAACAGATGTTTCATTCCCGATGGTAAGAGAAGCATCGTATATTTTAAGTGGATATAATGGTGCTGATATATGGTTTGCACCTGTTCCTTATAATGATGTTGGAGGCGCAACACAGAGATTCACTGAATTATCATTATTGAGAACAAAATTTGTAAGTTGGATAAAAGCAGAAATAGTTGTATTTATTATTCTGTTTATATGCAGTTTTATCTACTGGACAATTATATGGTCATTAGGACCAATCCCATCTTCACTGTATCCATTTGCACAAAAAATGTGGCCCTATTATTCAACAATGAGAGCCCTATGGATAAGTACTACTGTTGAAGGAGGTGCACACTGGATATTACAATCAATTAAACCATTATTAATTATTGGTGGAGGGATAGGTGCTTTTATTATATATGGATTGATATCATTATTAGGACTACCTTTACAGTTTTTCTATGGGCTTGTTGGCGGATTAACATTATGGCCACATCATGCTGTACTTATGTTTTTTGGAGCACTACTTGGTAGATATTTTTTTGCTAAAAAGTTTGGTAAAGAATCGTGGTCTAAATATGCACCTATATTATTAGCAGGATATGGTTGCGGAATAGGTATCATAGGTATGATTGCTATTTCAATAACACTTATTACAAAAACTGTTGCCCAAATGTTATTTTAAAAATTGATGAAAAAGAAATTTACGAAAGAGCAAATACTAAAAATGATACCTGTAAAAAACATCAATATAGAACAACAGATATCAGCTGATAGTAAAAAGATAACTCTTATTATTAAGAGAAAAAAATCATTGATTCTAAATTTAATTTCGTATTTGTTAATGATACCAGACGAAAAAAAAATTGAACTTGATAAAACAGGAACAATTGTATATAATTTATGTGATGGAACCAATACAGTTAATGATATTATAAATAAATTAAAAAAAGAATTAACGAATAGCAATTATCATGAATTGGAATTATCGGTTATAAATTATCTGATTCTATTAGCAAAAAAAAATATTATCGGATTATCAATAAAAAAGACAGAAAATGGTTAAAGAAAACAAGACTATAGTTCAGAAACAGATAAAACTACCGCTTGCAAAAGCAGTTGAAATAAGTATCAAAAGTTTAAAGATAAGATTAGGTCGTTCTATGATAACCACAGCAAGTATAATTTTTGCGATATCGTTTCTTATGGCAATATTTACTTCAAATTCACTTAATCTTATTCTAATCAAATACGGAAAACCAGAACTAAGAATTATACTTGAAGAATCAATTAAAGAAATAAAAGTGCAGCAATTATGGCTTATTGTTTTATCACTTCTAATATGTGTTATCGGTATAATAAACAGTATGTTGATGGTTGTTACAGAAAGATATAAAGAAATAGGGACAATGAAATGTCTCGGTGCACTAAATAAATTTGTAGTAGAATTATTTATTCTGGAATCAACATTTCAAGGACTATTTGGTTCTATTGTAGGAGTAGTATTAGGTGTTATCAGTATAACATTAATAAATTTAATTAACAACGGATGGTTAATAATTAAGTATTATCCTTGGAGCCAAATAGTTATGTATTCTTTTATTTCTATATTAACAGGAGTTTTTCTATCAGTAATAGGTGCTATATATCCAGCATATGTTGCTGCAAAAATGGTACCTGCTGATGCATTAAGGACAGAAATATAGTTTTAGGTGAAATAAAAGAAAAACGATATTTAATTTATTTGAACGGAGTGTGATTAATAATATGGTACAAGAATATGTTTTAAGATTACGTAATGTAAAAAAGACCTATAATATTGGAAAAATGACAGTTGAAGCACTTCAAGGAATAAATCTGGAAATAGTTCGTGGTGAGTATATCTCAATAATGGGACCATCAGGATCAGGTAAAAGCACATTATTCAATATAATTGGTGCTCTTGATAAACCGACTGAAGGTAAAGTTTATATAGATGAAGTTGATGTAGCACAACTTGATGCTTATGAACTTGCTTGGTTACGTTGCAGAAAAATTGGTTATATTTTTCAAACATTTAATTTGATACCCGTAATGACAGCATTAGAAAATGTTACATTACCAATGATTTTTGCAGGTGTTTCTTATGACGATTCTGTAGAAAAAGGGATAGAATTATTAACTACAGTAGGATTATATGATAGGATACAACATAAACCATCAGAACTTTCTGGCGGACAACAACAGAGAGTAGCTATTGCCAGAGCATTAGCTAATTCCCCTGATATAATACTTGCTGATGAACCGACTGGAAATCTTGACTTAAAAACAGGTAAAGAAATAATAAATTTGTTGAAACGTCTAAATCGTGAAAAAAATGTAACTATTATCTCAGCAACTCATGATTTAAAAATGATTGATATTTCTGATAGAATATTCTGGATACGTGACGGAAAAATAGAACGTATTGAAGAACGAGCAAGCATTAAAGTAGATGTAGGAAAAGTTGAAGGAGAGGAATCATAATGCCTATGGATGATTCATCACAATTTAATGCTATTGAAAGAAGAAAATATATAAGACTAAAAACAAGGATACCAGTTAAATATATTATTCTCGATCAAACAACTAGAACACCATTATCAGATAATTTAGAGGGAGTAACAGAAAACTTGAGTTTAGCAGGTTTAAGATTAGAAACATATTCAACAGAAGAACAGATAAAATTATTTACTAGTAAAAACATTATATTAAAAATAGAATTTGAATTACCAGGAATAAACTATAAAATTAAATCAGAAACAAAAATAAATTTTATTGAAACAGAAACAAAAATTATATATATGCACATAGGACCAAATGGTAAAAGCAGGCGATTAACTTATCTTGGTTTAGTATTTATTGATTTGAGTGAACAGAATAAGAATATTATTCTAAAATATATAAAAGACAAATTCATCAACGAATATAAACCTTATTAATAAACTACAACTTTATTCCTACCAGAATTTTTTCCTTTATACAAAGCCATATCTGCGTTTCGTATTAACTGAGATGTCAATTTAATATCTTCTGAAAATGTTGCTACTCCTATAGTAACAGTTACTTCTTTGGTTGGCTTATTTTGGTCTGTATAAAAAACTGTTTTAGAAACAATTTCCCTTATTCTTTCTGCAATACTAGCTGCCTCCTTTTTATCTGTTTCAATCAAAAGGATAGCAAATTCTTCACCTCCGTATCTGAATGCAATATCAGTCGGTCTGATATTCGTTTTTAAAATATGTGCTATTTTCTTTAATACAAGGTCACCTGTTAAATGTCCATAAGTATCATTAAAACTTTTAAAATAATCGATATCAAGTATCAATAACGAGAAAGGACGTTTATAACGAACTGACCTGAAAAACTCTTCTTCAATTCTTTGAACAAAATGACGATAATTATACAATTGTGTCATTTCATCTGTTATAGCAAGTTTCATATTTATATCAAGTAATCTCGCGTTCTGTATAATTAAAGCTGCCTGTAAAGCAAACATTTTCATAAACCTCAAATCTTCACTAGTAAAATCGTGGGGTTCTAATGTCAATGCAGAAATGAAACCTATAACTTCCTTTTTTATTTGCAGAGATGCTACTATTAATGATTTAAATCCTTGTGAATATAGTATTTTATAATTTTTATAATCTGTGTGCTGTGGTGATAAATTATTCACAGTAAATGAGTGACCTTCAAATATAGTTCTTTTATAAACAATATCATCAAACTCAATTGAACTTTTACCTTGAACCACTTTAATAGCACGATTTTTATCATATTCTTCAACAATTGATATTGCTGCAATATCTACTTTCAATATTTTTTTTATTGAATTCAATATCTGACCGAATACTATATATAATTGTGAATTTTCTGAAAAAGCTTCTGATACTTTATTTAAACTGTAAAGAATTTCCGTCTCTTTGTTTATTGTTTCAAGTGCAAGTTTAAGTTTTTCTATTTCTTTCTGCATTTTCAAAGATTGTATTTTCTGCCTGCTTTCTAAAATCAAGATAACAATAATAGCCAATGAAGATACAAAAATATTTGTGTAATATAGAATAGCAACATTACCTATTATAAACTGTTTCAAAATAAAACAAAAATTTATTATAATCAATATTACAAAAAGAACAATAATGTATCCCATATTTTTAATTTAATGAAATTTAAATTTTATAATATCGCCATCAGATACAATATAATCCTTACCTTCTGTTCTGATTATACCTCGTTCAAAAAGTATTTTTTCTGAACGATATTTTATTAAATCATTATAGTTGTATACTTCTGCTCGTATAAATCCTTTTTCCATATCAGTATGTATTTTCCCTGCAGCAGTTTTAGCTGTTGTCCCTTTTGGTATAGACCATGCTCTAACTTCGTTTCCGACAACAGTATAGAAAGTTATTAAGTTTAACATTTCGTATACTTTTTTCACTAAATCATTTATTCCTGATTTAAGATTATATTCTTTACGAAATTTTTCTTTTTCTTCATTATTAAGTTCAGATAACTCAAGTTCTAATTTTGCATTTAATAATATACTATCACATTTTTTCTTCTCTGATACAAATTTTACCAGTGTATCTATCACATCAGTTGACACTGAATCATTGATATTAAATAGATATAGGACTGATTTAGCTGTATGTAACTCATAGTTTTTTATATCTGATTCACTTATTTTTGATAACAATAATTCATTTTCTCTAATAGGTCTATTTTTATTAAGATGGTCCCGTATTTCATCTAAAATTACTAATTTTTCTTGTGAATCTTTATCACCACTTTTAGCTTTATTTATTATTCTCTCTCTTGCTTTTAATATCTGTTCAAGATCAGATAAAATCAATTCAAGATCAATTATTTCAATCTCATTTATCGGATTTAACTCACCTAATGTACTAACAATACTATCATCATTGAAAACACGGACAACCTGAACCAACACATCAACTTCTCGGATATGTGAAAGGAACTTATTTCCCAATCCTTCTCCTTTACTTGCGCCTCTAACCAAACCAGCAATATCAACAAATTTTACAGTAGCAGAAGTAAGTTTTTCAGGTCGAAATATTTTCCCTAATTCTATTAACCGTTCATCTTCCACAGTCGTTATACCGATATTAGGTTCTATTGTTGTGAACGGAAAATTACTGACATTAGCATTAGATTTAGTCAATGCATTAAATATCGTTGACTTACCAACATTAGGTAATCCTATTATTCCTGCTTCCATATTTATCTCATAATATTACTAAGTTATCACGATGTATTACTTCTTCAAAATCGTATCTATTAAGAATTTTTTTGATTTGAGACGATTTCTTCCCTTTCATTATATTCACTTCATCAGATGAATAATAAACGAGACCACGTGCTATTTCATTACCTGATTTATCAACAACGCTTACTGTATCTCCCATCTCAAATTTTCCTTCAACAGAAATGATACCTGATGGTAATAAACTCTTATTATGGTTTATCAATGCATCAACAGCGCCATCATCTATAAATAATTTTCCATTAACTTTTTTAATGAACGCAATCCATCTTTTTTTTGCATCAATTTCTTTTCTTTTTGGAATAAACCTTGTTCCTATTCTCTCTTTATTAATAATTTTCATTATGACATTTTCTAAATTTCCATTAGCAATAACAACTTCAACTCCACTTGCTACTGCGATTTTACTTGCTTGAATCTTTGTATACATACCACCTGTTCCAACATCAGAACCTACATTTTTTCCGGCATAGTTCTCTATTTCATTCGTTATCTCTTTGACTTCCGATATCAATTCTGCATTCTTATCTTTATTTGGATCATTAGTATAAAGCCCATCTATATCACTTAAAATTATCAATATATCAGCATCTATTTTTGACGAAACTAATGCTGATAATGTATCGTTATCACCAAATTTTATTTCTTCAATAGCAACAGTATCATTTTCATTAATGATTGGTATAACACGCATATTCAATAAAGATAAAATAGTGTTCCTCATATTAAGATACCTGTTTCTATCATTGAAATCATCTCTTGTTAATAATATTTGTGCAACAGGTATATCATATTTACTGAAATATTCTTCATACACTCTCATTAATAAAGGTTGTCCAACAGCAGCAGCCGCCTGTTTATCTCTTAATGATTTAATCCTTTTTAATAAATTAAGTTTACATAGTCCCGTTCCGACAGCACCTGATGTAACAATAATTATTTCGTTACCTTCATTATATAACTTCGATATCTGTCTACAAATAGATTCAATAAATTCTTTATTCAATATATAATTCTTTCTTACAAGTAAATTGGAACCTATTTTAATAACAATCCTTTTTTTATTCATTCCCTATTCCATTTTCTTTATAAATAAATTCATAATTACCTATTTTAATAGTATCACCTTCTCTGATATTATGTTTCTTTAGTATTTTTTCAATTCCTATTTTCCTAAATATGTTCTGCAAGCGTTCAACTGCTTCTTCTTGATTAAAATTAGTCATTGCAACCAGATCTTCTATATTTTTACCTTTTACGATAAAAATATTGTTTTCTCTAATTACTTTGAATTCAGGGGCAAATACATATTTTTTCTCTACGGGTATATAAATATTTTCATTAAATTTAACTGGTTCATTTAACATTCTTATTATTTCATCAAGCAGTTTTGGTATACCGAATTTAGTTACTGCTGAAATAGAAAAAATTTTTTTATTTTTTATTTTATTTTTGAACTCTTTCAGTTTTGATTCCGAACCAGTAATATCAATTTTATTCAAAACGATAATCATCGGCTTTTTACTTAAAATTGGAGAATATTGTTTCAGTTCTTTATTAATTAAACAATAATTCTGATATGCTGTTTTATTACCATAACCAAATACATCTATTAGATGAAGAATTATTTTTGTTCGTTCAATATGTCTTAAAAATTCTATTCCTAAACCTTTACCCTGATGTGCACCTTCTATCAACCCTGGAACATCAACAACAACAAAATTTTTATCTTTCCATTTCGTGATTCCAAGATTAGGGGCGACTGTTGTAAATGGATAATCAGCTATTTTAGGTCTGGCAGAAGTTATAGTTGATAACAGAGTTGATTTGCCTGCATTAGGACATCCAACTATACCTACATCAGCAATAAGTTTTAGTTCGAGTTCAAGTGTAACTTTTTCACCGGGCTGTCCTTTTTCAGATATCCTTGGCGCTGTATTCGTATGTGTTTTGAAACTCAGGTTTCCTCTTCCACCACGACCACCGTATGCAACAATTATTTTCTCATACGGTTTTTTAAAATCATACAAGAAACATCTATTATTATTCTCATCAATTTTATAAACGACTGTTCCGCAGGGCACTTTTATAACCAAATCTTCAGCATCAGCACCATACATATTCTTACTTTTTCCGGGGAACCCGTTCTGAGATTTGTAATGTGGTTGGTATATAAAATCTAAGAGTGTATTTAACTGTGGGTCGGACTGAAGGTATACATCACCACCCTTGCCCCCGTTGCCACCATCAGGACCACCTTTAGGAATATACTTTTCTCTTCTAAAACTTAGACAGCCGTCGCCACCTTTACCTGATTCGATAAAAATCCTTACTTTATCAACAAACATTTATTAAGTTTGAATTATGCTGACTTTACGATGTCCGCCAGACATATATTCAAATCTCACTTTACCAGCAACTTTTGCGAATAACGAATGGTCAGACCCCATTCCGACATTATTCCCTGGATAAAATTTTGTTCCACGCTGTCTTACAATTATTGCACCTGCTGGTACAATCTCGCCTCCAAATGCTTTTACACCTAATCTTTGACCTTTACTATCACGTCCGTTTACAGAATGTTTCTTTGCCATAATTCTAATCTATTCCTTAAAACTAAAATTCAATTTACTGATATTTTTTTTATTAATAATCCTGTTAAGTATTGTCTATGTCCTATTGTTCTTTTATAACCTTTTTTAGGACGTTTTTTGAATACAATTATTTTGGGTGCGCGTGTTTGACTGATAACTTCTGCTACAACTTTTGCACCATCAACAATTGGTCTACCAATTATTGTCCCTGTATCTTGTTTAATCATAAGTATTTTATCTAATGTTATTTCTTCACCTATCTTCTTATCCAATTTTTCAACAAATATTTTATCACCTTCACTGACAGAATATTGTTTTCCACCAATAAAAATTATCGCATTCATTGTTCTCTTCTCCTTTTCTAAGTCATTGCGAAAAATAATTATTTTATCTATTCGGGCTTTTTTTCTGTTTGTTCATTACCTTCTTGTTTCGGAGATTCAATTTTAAATACTATAGTTTTAAGCACATTCCCATTTATATCAACAACTTCTATTTTCCAATCACCAACTTGTGATGGACTAATATTTTTGTAACTCCATGTTCTCGTAGTTACATATTTCAAATCAAGTTTAATTTCTCGTAATTTCTCATTACCATAATACCAAATATGTTTTATTTCGGTCGGTTCCATAGCACCATTTATTTTCGTCCAACAATAAATTCTACCTACATCTGAAGAAAAAATAGTATTTTCATTAACTGGTTGACGGTCAACAATACCTGTGCATACACCAATTTCACTAACTTTTAGTGATGTTGTTGCTCTTTTTTCTTCTTCTATTGCTGTTTGATTACACTCTGACTGCTCTTTCGTCCTAATTCCTGTCTCCTGTGCAACCAAAATAGCGCATAGAAAAATATTAATAACTAATATTATTTTACTCATATCTTTTTGAACACCTTCCTCTATGTAGAGAATTATATTAAATTTCTTTCTCTTTTTCAAGTTATTAACTTTTTCAAATAACCTAATAAAATTATTAAATTATGTGAATATATAAAATTCAATCTAAAATACCAATCATAATTTAATATAATTCTTGTTTTATTTCTATATTTAGAAATTGTTTTTTTATATCCGATTTTTTTATATAACCAGGGATTAAAGTAAGAGCATTCGCTGTTCCGCAGGCAACCCCAAATCTTAGTGCTTCTTTTATATCATTAGTTTCAAACAATTTATGTAGAAAACCTGCAATAAAAGTATCTCCTGACCCAACAGCATTAATAACTTTTATTTCAGGTGATTTAGCAATATAAATTTTTTTATCAGAATATGTTATTGCACCATTTTTCCCCATTGTTATAATAGGTATTTTAATACAGTATTCTTTAACAAATCTTTTTATAATATTCTTAATATCAGTGATTGTTATTGTCTTTTTATTTAAAATAAATTTCAATTCATTTGTATTAGGCTTAATCATCATTGGTGCTGACTTTATTCCTTTAATCAACGGATTACCGCTGGTATCAAGAAACACAGGAATATTTTTTCCTTTTGCAATTTCTATTAAAATAGCATATATATCATCGGGCACATTTAAAGGTAAACTACCAGTAAGAATAACAATCTTTTTATTTACAATAAAATTTTCATATCTTTTTATAAATCTATTTACCTCGTTTTTAGAAATTTTAGGTCCTTTTTCATTAATAACAGTATTTGTATGATTAATTGTATCAATTATAACATTACAAATTCGTGATTCAGCATCAATTTTAATAGGAATAAAATTAATTTTTTCGTTTTCAAGTTCTTTCTTTATAAATTCTCCTGTGTCGCCTCCAAGAAATCCTATCAATTCATACTTATCCCCAAATAACTTAAATACTCTTGCTATGTTTACTCCTTTCCCGCCTGGTAATAATATAACCTTTTTAGGACGAAATACTTCATTAACAGTAAATCTATCAACTAAAATAATTTTTTCTATTCCCAAATTGAGATTAACTATACCGAACATATTATTTTTTACAACTCTGTTATTGAACCATCTGGTCTCTCAATATACAATGATTTACGACACACCTCAAATAATTTTGTTTCTTCGTTTGCTAATCCGAATATAAACTCAATTATTTTTTCTGGTTTAATGTTTCGTTTCGGACCGAATCTTAACAATAATTCAATTTTATTGTCATAATATTTTATATCAACAACCAGTTGTCGAATATCAATTTTTTTTACTTCATTATTTTTAACATATTCAAAAACGACCTCCTTCTTATCTAAGAATTCTTTTAATTTTGATTCAATCATTCTACTGTTCGATAATGAAGCAAGTGTATTATTATTAAATTTTACTTCCCACTTTGCTAAATTTATTGCTGTTTCTAAAGAAGTTATGTAATCAGGTATTCTTATCACCTCTAATAACGAGAACGATTCAGGTAACTGTTCAATAATTAGTTTAGCAACAGTTTTTTCATCAACAGATTTGAAAAATTCTATATCAATATATTCTGATTCACTTTCGTATCCAACAGATATTGCTGGTCCAAATGATATTTTAGGTTGTGGATGAAATCCTGATGAATATGAAACAGGTAACTTTGCTCTCCGTATTATTCTTCTTATTAATTGTATCTGGTCAAGATGAGAAATAAAACGGAGCCCATTTTTTCGTGCAAACTTTAATCTAAAAAATGTCCTATTTTTCAAAGAAACATATCTTGTTCCACAATAAACTTTTTCTTGAATTTTTTCTGTTATATTAGGTAATTCTGTTATAACATTAATATAAGATTTATCAGTATCTTTATACGATAATGCTGTTTCGTATTCTTTCCATAGATACTCTTTTGAATGACCAAAACTGAGATGTTCCCATGGAAGTATCTCATTATAATCACGCTCTCTTAAATAAAACTCTTTTTCTATTCCACACTCATTAAATGTATTATTCCATAACTCATAATTAAACCGTTCTCTCCAGTGATCAAACATTGCACCTTTCTGCCATACATTATATATAACACTATTCAATCGTCTATCACCACGAGATAGTATTCCTTCAATAGTAGCCATTTGTAAACTATGTTTTTTTACATTACCTTTTAATTTTTTTAATAACATTACCTGTTTCGGTCCTAACACTTCATCTGAATCCTGTTTTGCAAACTGGAATGGTGTATGAGGTTTAGGTACAAAAGGCGAAATTGTTATGTTTAAACCCAAATTTATATTCATCTTCCGTATAATTTCAACAAAGTTAATTATCTCCTGAATATCAAAATCTGTTTCAGTCGGTAATCCGAACATAAAATATAACTTAATCAATTCCCAACCAGAATTATTTATTATCCTAATTGTTTTAATAATATTGTTTAGGTCAATTTCCTTATTTATAACTTTTTGTAATCTTTTTGATGCTGTTTCTATTGCAAAAGTTAAACTTGTCCGATGCGGTTTAATTAAATAACCGAGTATATCCATTATTTCTGGACTATATCGTAAAGAAGGAACTGAAATAAAAGTATCATTATTGTAACACAGTTCAGACATAGACATCAATAATCGTTTTATCTCTGTATAATCACAAACGGAAAAACTTAATAATGATATCTCTTCATATCCAGTATTTTTAATACCTTCTGATACTATCTGCAATATTTGTTCAACTGTCCGTTCACGCCAAGGACGACATATTTGTGTTGCTTGACAGAACCGACAATTATGAATACAGCCCCGACTTATTTCAACAGTAAATCTATTATGAACTGTCTCCATATATGGAACTATGGGTTTTACAGGAAAATAGGATGATCTTATATCTACAGTTCTTTTAACTAAATTTTTTGTATCTAAATTAGGGATTTTAGGAACAATTTTTTTTATTGTATTATTAGTATTATATTCAACATCATAAAACTGAGGTACATATATTCCTTGTTTTTTTGCTAATTTAAGTAATAACCCCTGTTTCAATTCACGAGATGATTTAATAATATTGGACATTAATTTCATTTCTTTTACTGCATCAATTATCTCGTTTATAACATCTTCTCCTTCACCAAGAACAAATACATCAATAAAATCTGATATCGGTTCAGGATTAGCAGTTACAGGACCACCAGCGATAATTAACGGATAATAAGTTTCTATTCTATCTTTGGAATATAAAGGGATATTAGCAAGTTCAAGCATTGTCAAAACATTTGTATAACATAGTTCATATTGTAGCGAAAATCCAATAATATCAAATTCTTTTAATGGTGTTTGCGATTCAAGAGAAAACAGAGGTATATTTTCTTTAACCATTAGTTTCTGCATATCTGTATCAGGACAATAACATCTTTCTGCTAAACAATCATTACGGTTATTTATAATATGGTATAATATTTCTATTCCAAGATTAGATGCTGCAAGTTCATATAAATCAGGAAAACATAAACAGAATTTTATATCCGCATTTGTTTTATGAATTGAATTCCATTCAGAATTAATATATCTTACTGGCTTGTTCACAAACGGTAATATTTTATTAATCATAATTAATATATAAATCTTCGTATATATATCGACTGAAGTAGACCTATTGCTGCTAATGATGCGAATAGAGATGAACCTCCGTATGAAAAAAACGGTAATGGTAAACCTGTTATTGGCATCATTCCTATA
>Ga0078972_1002098_pt2 | contig 41788 bp, 32 predicted proteins | sample YelNatPaOPGAMG01_FD_67568 | JGI IMG/M metagenome (GOLD analysis project Ga0078972, IMG submission 67568) | Hot spring thermophilic microbial communities from Obsidian Pool, Yellowstone National Park, USA - OP-RAMG-01 (SPADES assembly) (version 2) | ecosystem: Environmental > Aquatic > Thermal...
CCGCGCTGACCGGCAAGCGCGAAGTGTCGGCGCTGCAGGCGCGGATTCAGTATCAGGCGTTGATGATCCAACTGTTCTTCCAGCGCCGGTTCCAGCACGTCGTCATCGCCTGCCAGCTTTACCGGGAACTGTTCCCGGAAGGCGACGCGGCGTTGAAACTCGAAGGCCAGAGCAAACAATTCTTCACCAAAGACGTCGGCGTCCCGCCCACCGTGAGCACGTTGCAATCGCTGGCCACGGAATTTATGCGCGACGTCCGCGAAGGCGTGGAAGCCTATCTCTACCTCGCCGGCAACAACGAGATGGACAGCGCGACGAAGCGGCTGAGTGAAGCGTTCATGCTCGGCGAATACATGCCGGAGATCCGGTCGTTGCCCCGGGAGAAAAAACGTTGGGCGTTGACCTACATGCAGAAGACCAACCGGCTCATCAGCGCGTTGGAGGTCAAGGACTACACACAGGCCGAGGCGTTGGTCAAAGAGCTGGAAACGCTCGCTCGGGATTTTGATTCCACCAAACCCCGGGCGGCCATCGAGACCGCCAAAGCCGCCAGCAGCCTGCACCTCGCCAAAGCCCGCAACGCCGCCATTGCCGGCGACAAAACCGCCTTCGAAAACGAATTGCAGCAGGCCGCCGAGATCTGGCCGCAAAACCCGGCCCTGGCAGAGATGGCCGGCAAAGTGTTCGCCACCGGCGACGCGCAGGCCAAAGCGTTGACCGATTTCGACCAGTTGCTCGGCCAGGGCAACCTCCGGCAGATCTTCAACGACAAACTCCGCTTCATCGCCGCCGTCGCCAACGTCCCCGAGTATCAGGACAAACTCCGCAAAGTCCTCGACGACATGCAGGTCATCGAAACCGCCATCGCCAAAGCGCAGGAATTCGCCAAACGCGGCGACGCCGCCGGCGCCTGGGAAACCGTCGAGCGCGTCGCCCAGAAGTTCCCCGACGACGTGAAGCTGAACCAACTCCGCGGCACCTACAGCAGCGACGCGGCCGGCTTCGTGCAGGCGCTGAAGACGGCGCAACAGTTGGAGTCCAAAGGCCAGACCGGCGCCAGCCTGGCGTGGTATCTCAAAGCCCAGCGCCAGTACCCCCTCAGCGAATTCGCCCGCGAAGGCATCGACCGCCTCACCGCCAAGCTCCTGCCGAATTCCTGAGAGTTAGTGCCGTTGCCGACACCACGCGGTTGTAAGTCATTATCCTTGCCAGCGCTTGGTCGAGCGATTCTCACCGGCAACATGGTTCAATCCAGCGAACGGTTCCCGTTCCGCCCAACTGGTAGTCAACGGGGCGTGACCGGAGGCCCCGGTTGTTCAACACTTTCTCTTATGATGATTCTCCTGCCGTCTTTCGTAAATGGAACAAGTTTGTCGTGCTCGAAGCGGAAGGTGATACCGAGTTGCTCAGCAATCCTACTGACTGCGTCAAGCATCGAGATGTTCCGGTAGTTGAGTGTCAAGGTCGGAAGTTCTAAGGGCGTTCCGTCTTCCAGTTGCAGGACATAACTCTTTGGCGCATCTGTTTCAATGCGGCCAACACAACAAGGAACATGGTTCGTCGGAGGACGCGTTCTAACTCCAACCAAGTAATTGAGAACGTCAGGTGCGGATGCCTGACGAAAGTTGATTTCCGGGACGATGATCACTTTCATCCGTTGCTGTATAGGTAACGTCCAGAATTCGTCCGGCGCTTGTCGCGTTTGCCGCTCGCCAGTTAAGTCAATACAGCTTTCAAGCATGAGCGACGCGCCCACTACGGCAAGCAACCAAAACAATCCTTTCTTCATACGCATCTTAGGTGTGGATACCCCTTCTTCCTTTTCCGCCTTATCAATCCCACCGGCTTTGCCGGCAACCGAGATAGGCCAGCCACAGGCCAAACACGACGTGCGAGCCGAGCGCCCAGAAACAAAGCTGCACCGGCGAGAGGCTCGTTTGCGTGACCATTTGCACCGCGTCGTAAAACCGGGTGTCCCGCATCGTTTCGATGACCCCGGACCAACTCCAGTACGCCGCGATGAACGGCCGGGTCAGCAGGCCCAGCGCGCTCGGCAACGCCAGAAACGCGCCCGACAACGGGAGCTGGAAGCCGACGAGATAAATCGAAACGAGCGACGCCTGTTCCGGTGACTTCAGCAGGCTGGAGATGGCCAGCGATGCGGCGGTGATGGCGGCGTTGCCGAGCAAGAGCAGCCCGCATTGCACCAGCAGGTCACCGGGGAACCGGCAGATGAAATTGACGAACACCGCCATCCACACCGATTGCGCCGCGACCAGCGCCGCCAAAAACAGCGCCTTGCTCGCCAGATAACTCGACGGGCGCAGACCGCCGAGTTTCTCCTTCTCGAAGATCAACCGTTCCGCCGCCACTTCCCGGGCGGCATTGTTCGAGCCCATCAACGCCAGCAAAATCACCTGAAACATCACCAGCCCGGACACCAGGCCGCCGATCCGCGACGACTCGATGATGTAGCCGGTCGTCTCGCGCAACTGCTGCCACAAGGTCGCCTCCGCGCCCGTGCCGAGCCGTCGCATCTGCGGCAGACCGTTCAACGCGAAAATCACCACCAGACACGGAAACCCGAACAACAACGCCGCGTGCAACAACAACTGCCCCCGATCCCGCGCAAAAATCCGGGCCCGCCGCTGGAGGAGCACCCCAAACTGCGTCAGCGCCCCCGGCGTGGATTCCTCGACCGCCGGCACCGGCGGCGGCGCCGTCCCGGCCCGCAGGGCAAAGTCCCGCTGTCGTTGTTGCCAGGCGGCGTGCCACTCGGCGGCGGGACGTTTGGCCAGCTCGGTGAAAACCTCCGCCACATCCGGCACGCCAAAATACGCGGCCACCCGGTCGCTCGGACCGTGATACACCAGGTAGCCTTCGTACATCACCGCCACCGAGTCGTAGCGGTGGAGCAACCGGAGGTTGTGCGTCACCGACACCACCAACCGGTTCTGTTCCCGCGACAACTGGCGCATCAACTCCACGACTTCCGTTTCGGCTTTCGGGTCAAGCCCGCTGGTCACCTCGTCGCAGAGCAACAACGCCGGCCGCGTCACGCTTTCCAGCGCCAGGGCCAACCGGCGCCGTTCCCCACCGGACAACACCCGCACGGGCCGGTGGGCAATCAACAGCAGCCCCACCTGCTGCAGAATCGCCGCCGCCCGTTCCTTGCGTTGCAGAGCCGACAACCCGGCCACGCGCAACCGCAGCGCCACGTCCATGCTTTCCCAAATCGTCAGATGATCGTACACGATGCTGAACTGCGGCACGTACCCGATCTCCGTCGGCGCCAAATCTTGAACTGCCAAATCGCGGCCCTGCCAAATCACCGCGCCGGCCGTCGGCTCCAGAATGCCGGCAATGACTTTCAACAGCGTCGTCTTGCCACAACCGGACGCGCCGACAATGGCCACCAGATGGCCGCCGGGCAAATCCAGCGACACGTCGTTCAACAGCCGTTGCTCCGTCGTTCCTTGGGTGATTTGCAGCGTGACGTTGTGCAACCGCAGCAGCGCCGGCGGCGGCGCCGGCCCCGCCGCCACGCTGACGGGCACATGAATCTCCGCAACGCAGGCCGGGCAGTGGAAGACCTTGCCCAACGCTGAGCCGGCAATGTACAGCCGGACCTGGCACCGTGGGCACGCCACCTTGCCCACCGCCTCCGGCACCCGGTGCGTCTGGCCGCAGCGCGGGCACGGCACCACCTGCCCGATGTGGTCCGCCTCCACGCACAGGTGTTGCTGGCAATGCGGGCATTGAAGAAGAATGTCAACCATGACGGAATTGCGTGGTCACGGGAGAAATAGTACCATTGCCGTCAACTCACATGAACGACGCCACCTCCACTCCCCGGCGCTGGGGCCGCCGGCTCGCCCTGCTTCTCGGCGCGGCCGCCGTGCTGGGCGTCGCGACCCTGCTCGCCAGCCGGTGGTGGCTCGACCGCTATCTCGCCAGCGAACAGTTCCGCCAGTGGATCAGCCAAAAAACCAGCGCCGCATTGCGGGTAAAAGGCGAATTCCTCCCGCTCCATTGGAGCGGCCTGACCGCCTATTCCGACGGCTTCTACGCCCGCGGGTTGCCGGAATCGGTCCTGCAGGAAATCCGGCTCGACCAGATTCGGGCCGAACTGGACTGGCGAAGCCGGCCGCGGCGGATTCGCGATCTGGAAATCCAACGCCTCAATGCCACGCTGAAAACACCGGCGCCGCCACCGGCCGCGACCGGCAAACCGGCTGCGGCCCAGGTGACACTCGACCCGATCCGGATCGCCGACGCCAATGTCCTTTGGCCGCAAGGCGCGGTGCGCCGGGTGCGGGCCGTGGTCACACTGGCGGCAAACGGCTGGGAAGCGACCGGTTCCGGCGGCTCGTTCGTGTGGTCGAACTGGCCGGCCATGAAGATCGGCCAGTTTCAGATCCGGTCGCACAACGGCGCCGTGTTCGTCACGCATTGCCGGCTCGATCTCGACGGCGGCGGCACGCTCGCGTTCAGCGGCCAACCGCCGGCGGAGTGGCGCGCGGAGTTCGCCGACGTGCCGGTGCGTCATTGGTTGCCGGCCGACTGGCGGGGCCGTTTGACCGGACTGGCCAGCGGCTGGTGCCACAGAACCGGACAGGCAGCCACCGGCACCGTCACGGTCACCGAGGGGTTGCTCACCGCGTTGCCGGTATTGGATCGGATCGCGTTGTTTACCGGCACCGAGCAGTTCCGGCAGGTGCCGCTGCAGAAGGCCACGACGGAGTTCGCGTGGCAGGAAAACCGGTTGACCCTCCGGCACCTGTTGTTGGAATCCACCGGGCTGCTGCGGGTGGAGGGCGGATGCGTCATCGAGCAGGACATCATGGCCGGCGAATTCGACCTCGGCGTGGCGGAGGCAACGTTGCGCTGGCTTCCCGGCGCGCGCGGCCGGGTGTTCACGGTCGAGCGGGACGGGTACCGGTGGACGAAAGTGAAGGTGACCGGCCCGTTGCGGAATCTCCGGGAAGATCTAAGCGGCCGGTTGATCGAGGCGGCCGGCGCGGAGGTGTTCCAAGGCGTCACCGGCACCCTCGAGAAAGGCGTGCAGGGCTTGTTCGATCTATTGCTGCCGTGACGGTTATTCGGACGATGGCTTGTACGTCACGTCCCGGTTCTGCTTCCACGCCGTCATCACGCTGTCGTAGAGCTTCTGCACGTCCGCCTTGGTGTCCAGCCGGTACTCGACGGTATGGGCGTGGGTCGTGGTCGGGTAGTTCTTGACGACTTTTTTCCAGACCGGTTCTTGGCCGGCGCGTTCCGCCAAGCCGGTGATGCGTTCTTCGACCTTTTCGAAAAGCTGTTGCCCGCGCTCGCCGCCGATCGTTTTCGCGAGCGGTTCAAGGTAATAGAACCGGGCCGTGACCGCCGACGTCGTGGCCACGGTCAATTCGGTCACCCGCGCCGCGCCGTCCACGATGTATTCGTGGGTGCTGACGGACACAATGCGGGTGGTGTCCACGACGTAGGTGCCGCCCGGCAGTTCGCACTGCCAGCGGGCAGCCCACGCCGAGTTTGCCATCACCAGGAAGATTGTCAGGTACCGTTTCATGGTCAGAATGTGAACACCGCGCTGAGCGACACGGTGTGGCTGGTCCAATGGTTGGCGAGGTCCGCCGCGCAGCCGAGCCGCAGCTTGAGGATATCAATCAGTTCGCAGCCGCCATCCAGCCCCCACCCCAACGCCACGCCGGTCACACTACGCCAGCACAGCCGCATCACTCGGTCTCTCGTTCTTGGTGGTTTTGGGTTTGCTGTCTCTCGCGTCATCGCGCAATGGCATACTCGATTCGGGCCGGGCAGTCAAACCGCGAATGCAGGCTTGCCAAGCCGGGCCGCCGTTCGCTACAACCGGCAGCACATGAGCACCGAAATCCCAAAAGCCTACGAACCCAAGCAGGTCGAAGACAAATGGTACGCCGCGTGGCTGCGCGCCGGCTATTTCACCGCCAACCCCGCCTCGCCCAAACCCGCATACTCCATCGTCATCCCCCCGCCCAACGTCACCGGCGTGCTGACGATGGGCCACGTGCTCAACAACACCATCCAGGACATCCTCGCCCGCCGCAAACGAATGCAGGGCTACGAAGTGCTCTGGCTGCCCGGCACCGACCATGCCGGCATCGCCACGCAGACCGTCGTCGAAAAGACCCTGCGCAAACAGGGCGTCATCAAACACCGCGACGACCTCGGCCGCGAGAAGTTCCTCGAAAAGGTCTGGGAATGGAAAGAGAAACACGGCGGCATCATCATCCAGCAACTGAAAAAACTCGGCTGCTCCTGCGACTGGAGCCGGGAACGGTTCACGATGGACGAGAAGTATTCCGAAGCCGTGTTGCGCGTGTTCGTGGATCTGTACCAGAAAGGCCTGATCTATCGCGGCAAACGCATGGTCAACTGGGACCCCGCCGGCCGCACCGCGCTCTCCGACGAAGAAGTCATCATGACCGAGACGAAGGGGCATCTCTGGTACATCCGGTATGCCCCCGACGTGATCGTGGCCACCACCCGACCGGAAACCATGCTCGGCGACGAAGCGGTAGCCGTGCACCCCGACGATCCGCGGTACCGGCATCTGGTCGGCAAAACCGTCACGTTGCCGCTGCGCAACAAACCAATCCCGGTCATTGCCGACGCGGCGGTGGACCCGAAATTCGGCACCGGCTGCGTCAAAGTCACGCCGGCCCATGACGTGGCCGACTACGAAATGGCGTTGCGCCACAACCTGCCGTTCACCGTGGTCATCGGTCCGGATGGAATGATGACCGACGAAGCCGGTGAGGAATTTGCCGGCCTCGACCGGTTTGAGTGCCGGGAAGCAGTCGTTGAGCAACTCCAGGAAGCCGGCCTGCTCGTCAAAGTCGAGGACTACACGCACAACGTCGGCTACAGCGAGCGCACCAACGTCCCCATCGAGCCGTACCTGAGCGAGCAATGGTTTCTGAAATACCCGCAAGTCCCCCGCTCCATCGCCGCTGTCGAGTCCGGCGAGATCAAGTTTTATCCCGACCGCTGGACCAAGACCTACACGCATTGGATGAACAACATCCGCGACTGGTGCATCAGCCGGCAGCTCTGGTGGGGCCACCGGATCCCCGTGTGGTACCGCAACCACCCCCTCACCCCAACCCTCTCCCCCGGTGGGCAGAGGGAGAACAATCCGCTCCCCTCTCCCCTTGGGGGAGAGGGACAGGGTGAGGGGCCGTCCGGCAACCTCCATGTCGGCCTGACGCCGCCACCGGACCCGGAGAACTGGACGCAAGACCCCGATGTGCTCGACACGTGGTTCAGCTCGTGGCTCTGGCCGTTCGCCACCATGGATGAGGCGACGCGGAAGAAGTTTTATCCGACCACCGACCTCGTGACCGGCCCCGACATCATTTTCTTCTGGGTCGCCCGGATGATCATGGCCGGGTACGAGTTCATGGGTGAGAAACCGTTCGCCAACGTCTACTTCACCGGCATCATCCGCGACGCGCAGGGCCGCAAAATGTCCAAGTCACTCGGCAACTCGCCCGACCCGCTCGACCTCATCGCCAAGTATGGCGCCGACGGACTGCGGTTCGGCCTGATGCTGATCGCGCCGCAGGGACAGGACATTTTGTTCGACGAGAAACGCTGCGAGGTCGGCCGCAACTTCATGAACAAGCTCTGGAACGCCGCCCGATTCATCCAGATGCAGCGCGCCGCCAATCCGCCGTCGCGTCCGCTCAACGCGCATGACCACCGGATCCTGCACGAGTTGAACGAGGCCATCATCAAGGTCAGCGCGGCGCTCGACGGTTACCGGTTCAACGAGGCGGCCCGGGAACTCTACGATTTCGTTTGGGGCGATTTCTGCGACTGGTACATCGAAGCCAGCAAGGTTTCGCCAAACATCCCCGTGCTGGAAGAAGTGCTCAACACGATCCTCCGGCTGCTCCACCCGTTCGCGCCGTTCATCACCGAGGAACTCTGGCGCGGCGAGACCACCATCCAGTTCGCCCCGTGGCCCGTCCCCCGGGAAGACACCGGGCAATTCGTGGCCGAGACCGATGCGCTTTACGCGGTGGTCACCGCAGGCCGGCAGTTGCGCAGCGACAATGCGGTGGACCCGAAGAAGAAAGTCCAGTTTGTCATCAAACCCGGCAAGTATGCCGACTTCTTCCGTTCGGAGAGGGCGTTCCTGACCGGCATCCTCAACGCGGAGTCGGTCACGATTGACGAGCATTACACGCCGACCGGGTTGACGCCGAGTTTGGTCACGACCCACGCCACGATCTTTCTGGTGGGCGCCGTGGACCCGGTCGCGGAGAAACAGAAACTGACGAAGCAACTCGCCGACGTGGAAAAACAGATTGCCGGCACGGAAGCGAAACTGGCCAACGAGAACTTCATCCGCCGCGCCGCGCCCGTGGCCGTCCAGCGCGAGCGCGACAAGCTGGCCGCATTGCAGGAACAACGCGCCAAGCTCCAGGCGTTACTGGTCAAACTGGTCTAAGTACGCGCCGATCGCCTGAACTTGTTGGCGGGCAAACTCCCGGTACAAATCGGCCTGTTCCCGCAATTTCGGGTCAGCGAATTCCACCGCCTGCCGGTACACCCGGATCGCATCCACGTACAGCGGATGCGCCTGCAGAGCCAACAACTCCAGCCGGAGCTTCTGCGCCGACGCGACCGGCAGCCGCAAAATTTCGTCCAACGCCTTCTCCGTCTCGACCGCCGTGAGGTTGCGCGCGACCTGCGAGGTTCGCCACTCCGCCAACGTCAGCGCCCACCATTTCTCCAACCGGCGCTCATCGGCAAAGTCTTGCCGGTATACCGCGGCGAATGCGTTGGTGACGTTCTTCTGCGCGCCCAACTCCGTCAGCAACTGCCGCAACTTGGCCGGCCCCGCCGGTAACGACAGCAGGCCCGTCGTGAACAACCACGCTTGCGCCTGCAACTGCCGATCCGCCGCCGGCTCTGCGGCGCGCCGCAGCAACGCCCCGGCGCTTGGCGGCGGCGCAACCGGCAGCTCGCGGCGCACGTCGCCCAAACGGTCTTCCGCATCCTGACCAAACTCCGCGGCCAGACCGTGCGTGAGCCACCACGGAATCGGAGCCAACGCGCCCGGCACCGGCAGGTCGCGATTGGCAAACTCGGCACACAGAATTTCGACAAACACAGCCCGCCAGGCCGGTTCCGGCAGTTGCCCGAGGCCGCCGTCGAGTTGGTAGCGCAGATGAAAGCCGGGCCCGAGCGCCTGAACACTCAGCCGCGGCGGCGCGGCGTTGGATTGGACGACCACAACGACCGGATCGCGCCAGGTATCGGTCAGCTCCAACGCGCGCAACCACTGGCGCTTGAGATGTTCGGCGTAGGTGCTGATCGCAGACGCCGCGTGGAGGTCGTCGGCATAGACCACGAATTGCCCGGAAGCACTGATGACCCGTGCCGGTGGCGGGGCGGCAACACCAACCCCCGCCATCCACACCGCGATGATCAGCCCGCGCCCCAGGCTACTGGCGGGCCGGCGCCGGTGCGTAGTGCAGCGTGACTTGGCCGGGTTCGACAACAATGGTTTGCAGTTTCTCCAACAACTGTTTTTCGTCCGTCAAGGTGCGCAGGGCCCCGCCGAGGAAGTGATGGGCAAAGTTGGCCGGGACGACGATCTGGGGATGCAGCGGCAACCGGCCCACCCAGCCTCCGTACAAATCGAACTGAAACCTGCCATCCCGCAGCGTCGGTTTCCCGACAAATGTGAACTGCAATTTCTTGTTGAAGGTTGTCCCCAGACGCAGGTTGTCCACCAGCACAATGGTCATCACGCCCTTGCCCAACGTCGCGTGAATGGCCACCGGCGCGAGTTCCAACCCCTGACCAGTGCCTTTCTCAAACCGCAATCCCGCAAAAAAAGCGTTCACCTCGGCTTCGGTCAGAACCACCGTCTTGGGAGTTTGGCTGGCGATGGCCATTTCCAAGTCCATTCGCTTCGCATCCACCTGGCCCGCCACGGTCGCCACATTCGACGCGGCCGCCGGCACTTCTCTGACCTGCCAGGCCAGGTAAAATCCCCACACCACCAACACCGTCACCACCACGTCAATCCCCCGCCGGACCCACCGCCACGGGCTGGCTCCGGGGGTTTTCTTGACTTTCGGCGGCTTCATCGCATCCAAATCCAATTTGGCGCCGCAGTTGTGGCAGAAGATCCGCCCCAGTTCATTATCGTAACCGCATTTCTGACAGGGCAACATGATTCACTCCTTACTCGGGCTCTTACTCTCGCTCTTCGCCGTGGCGCTGGCAGAGGTGGTTTCCTTCTTCGCCGCCGCGCTGTAACTGGACTTCCGGTAATCCGTGATATAGAAGCCGGACCCCTTGAACAGCAATCCCGCCCCCGTGCCGAGCAATCGTTTCACCCGGCCCTTGCATTTCGGACAGGATTTCTTCGGTGCGTCCTTGATGGACTGGAACACCTCGAAGGTGTGCCCGCATTTTTGGCATTCGTATTCGTAGGTCGGCATAATTGAGAGCCGCATCATAGTCAACAACCCGCTCCACCGCAAAGCAAAAACTACGCACCGGCCGGACGGGGGTGCATCTCGACACTGCCGCCATTCAAACAGTCGTTGTCATTCTGAGCGAAGCGAAAGCCGAGCCAAGCGAGACGCCGCTGTCGTGTGCGGCAAATCTCTGTCTCTCTTCGAAAAGACGTGACGAAAACGACCGAGACCCTTCCCCTTCGCGGCTCAGGGCTTCGGCAAAACGCTCAGGGTGACAGGCCGGGTGATGGTGGTCGTGTCCAGATGCGCCCGTGCTGTCAGGCCGCACCGGTCGTTGTGGCAAGTACCTGGCTTTCAATTTGACGCGCGGATGAGTACCGTCTAGGCTTTCGACTGTACAAGCTCCCGGTGGAGTCAAACGAACGACACGCGAGTTTGTGCGAATACTAATGATAGACGTGAAGAAGCTGAAACAACTATTTCAGAGATTCAAGCGGGAGCTTCAGCTTTACCGGAACATCTTGGCCGACCCCCGAACGCCAAAGCTGACAAAGTGGCTGCTCGGTTCTGCGGTGGCCTACGCCATCACACCGGTAGACATCATTCCCGATTTTATTCCGGTAGTCGGGCATCTGGATGATGCCATCATCATCCCGGCACTGGTTTACTTAGCGCTGAAGACGATTCCCAAGCCGCTGTTGGAGGAGCATCGGAAGGCACTTCCACCATGACAATATCTCCACCTCGTCTGTCCATTCCGTGCAGCGAACGCCGCGCAAGCGCGGCGTTGCTGACTTCTATCGTTGAGCGCAACCCAACCGGTGGGGCAGGGCGCTCGCAAAAGTACGAATCATCCGCAGTCGTAGTCGCTCCCGGTTGATCGTCAGGCCAGCATGCCGTCGGCACTGGCGGGGGTGCGAGTTTCTGGTAGCGGACGGGCTGGCCGCCCCGGAAAAACCGGCTTGCAAACGGCACCGACCCACCTAGCATGGCCGCCGTCATGACCAAACCATTCGACCTCGACCGGTACCTCGCCGCCACCGGCAAACGGATCAACGCCGCCCTCGACCGGCTCATCCCGGCCGCGACCACCGCACCACCGACCATCCACAAGGCGATGCGCTACTCGCTCTTTGCCGGCGGCAAACGGATTCGCCCCGTGCTTTGTCTTGCCGCCTGCGAAGCCGTCGGCGGCAAACCGGCCGCGGCAATGCCGTTGGCCTGCGCGGTCGAATGCATCCACACCTACTCGCTCATCCACGACGACCTGCCGTGCATGGACGACGACGATCTCCGCCGGGGCCGCCCGACCAACCACAAAGTCTTCGGCGAAGGCATCGCCGTGCTGGCCGGGGACGCGTTGTTGACGGAGGCGTTCGCGCTGTGCGCCGGCGACGGCCGGTACGTGGCAGAACTCGCCCGCGCCGCCGGCAGCCGCGGACTGATTGCCGGGCAGGTGCAGGATTTGGAAAACGAAGACCGACCGGCCACGCTCGACGAAGTGATCGCCACCCACCGGAACAAAACCGGCGCGCTCATCACCGCGTCCATCCGGTTGGGCGCGCTGGCCGGCAAGGCCACGCCTGCCCAACTCCGCCGGCTCACCCGGTACGGCGACGACCTCGGCCTGGCGTTCCAGATCATTGACGACATCCTCGATGTCACCAGCACCAAGGAGGTCATGGGCAAAAGCGTCGGCGCCGACGCCAAGAACCGGAAAAGCACATTCCCGAAGTTGCTCGGCGTGGACAAGTCCCGGCAGATGGCCGCCGACCTCATTGCCGACGCCCACCGGCAACTCCAGCCGTTCGGCAAGAAAGCCGCGCCCCTGGCCGCCCTCGCCGATTTCTTCCTCACCCGGCAACATTAGACTCTTCCCGCGTAGGACATGACAGAAAAACGTAGATCCGGCAGGCCGCCCTCCAGAGTAGGACGACCATCTTGGTTGTCCAGCGCGGCCATGGGCAAGCTGGAAGCTTGCCCTACCTTGATTGCGGCCTCGCCGCATTAGCTCAACATGCGCCGCATTCCCGAACCCGAACTGATGCTCGATGACGAGCAGGCCCGGGCGTATGCTGCCGCGGATTTCGAGTCGGCCCACAGCCTCTACCCGGCGCTCTTCGACAAGCTTTTCCCCCACCGGCCCAGGCAGGCGCTCGTGCTCGACCTCGGGTGCGGCCCGTGCGACGTGACGTTGCGCTTTGCCCGGGCCAACCCCGGTTACCGGTTTCACGCCGTGGACGGCTCACCGGCGATGTTGCGGCACGCCCCGCGGCATCCGCGCATCCAATTGCTCTGCGGCTGCCTGCCCGACCTCAGGCTGCCGGCCCGCCGGTACGACGTGATACTCGCCAGCAGCCTGTTGCATCACCTGACCGACCCGTCCGGTCTGTGGCAAACGGTCGCCCGGTACGCCGGCCCCGGTGCCATTGTATTCGTGGTGGACTTGCGCCGGCCGGCCACCCGGGCCGCCGCGAAAGCGCTGGTGCAACAATACTCCGCCGGCGAGCCGGCGGTGTTGCGGCGGGATTTTTACAACTCGTTGCTGGCGGCGTTCACCCCGGCCGAAGTCCGCCGGCAACTGCGCGCCGCCCGGCTGGACTGGCTCCGCGTCCGCGCCATCACCAACCGGCACCTGCTGGTCGCCGGCCGTTGTCCCCCGGAGCCGCGCGCCGCTCAGTAGACCGTCACGCCCAGCACAATCATCACGGCGCCGAGCACGACGCCCACGCCGCACCACGCCCGGCAGCGATTGTCCGTCGCCGTGGCCCACTGGATGACATCGCGGATGTGATGCGGGGCCGACGCCATCCAAATCGCCGCCACCACCCACACGTACACCAGCGTCGTCACCACCAACCGCCACGGATTGTCGCTGCGGTCCGCCACGTCGAGAATCACCTTGCACAGCAGCAACAACACCGCCGCCGCGCCGCGGACGGCCAGATAGGACGCCCCAAACTGGATCACCAGCCAGTACGCCACCGGCACGCCGATCACCACGGCCGGCGGCGCCAGCGCCCACAGACTGCCCGGCCCGGAGGTCTGCACCGCTTCCGCCGCGGTCGCGCGCGCGGCCCCGTACATCACGATGCCGGCCCACACCGCCGCAATCCCGATGAGAATCCGTCCCCACCAGACCGACCGGGGAAACGCCCGCACAAACGCCCGGTAGCGCGCCGGCGCCAGCACCCCCGGCAACCGCGCCGCCACCATCGCGGTCCCCATCAGAATCGAAGTGAGTGCCAACCGGGTCATGCCAGTTCTCCGTACAGTGTGGTGAGGTTCGCGCGCACAATCCGCACCGGCACCAGTTGGCCGCGCCGATCGCGGTCGCTGGCCACGACGACGCCGTGATTCGTTCGCGTCCGGCCAAACCACCGGGCCGGGTCCTTCGGGCTGGGACCTTCGACCAGAATTTCCAGCGTCGCGCCGACCAGTTGCCGGTGTTTGCGGGCGACCTGATCGTTGAGTTGCGCCAACAACTCGGCGTGCCGGCGCTCTTTCACTTCCCGGCTCACCTGCTCCGGCATTGTTGCCGCCGGTGTGCCGCGCCGCTTCGAGTACTTGAACAGGTACGCCTGATCAAAGTCCGCCTCCCGCAGCAACGACTGTGTTTCCCGAAAATCCGCTTCCGTCTCGCCGGGGAAACCGACGATGAGGTCGGTGCCCAACGCCAGGCCCGGCCGGGCCGCCCGGAGTTTTTCGACGATCCGGAGATACTGCGCCCGGCTGTAGCCGCGTTTCATCAGTTTCAGAATCCGGTCCGAACCGCTTTGCGCCGGCAGGTGCGCGTGCTCGCAGAGTTTCGGCAAATCCCGGTAGGCCTGCACCAGGTCGTCGCCAAACCCTTTCGGATGCGGCGAAGTGAAGCGGAGGCGCTCCAGGCCGGGCACGTCGTGGACGGCGGCCAGCAGTTTGACAAACTCCGATTTCTTCCGGCCATAGCTCGTCACAATCTGGCCGAGCAACGTCACCTCTTTCACGCCGGCGGCCACGAGTTGCCGGACTTCCTCGACGATTTCCGGGATGGGCCGGCTGCGTTCCGCGCCGCGCGTGGCCGGCACGATGCAGAATGTGCAATGCATGTCGCACCCCTGCATGATGGAGACCAGCGCCGTCACCGGCCGTTCGCCCACATGATCTTTCACCGCCGATTCGCTCCCGGCTTCCGCCGCCACGTCCACGATCGGTTGCCGGTCGGCCAGCAACCGGTCGAGATACTCCGGCAGGTGATGAAACCGTTGGGTGCCGACCACCAAGTCCACCGCCGGCGACTCTTTCAGCAACTCCCCGCCCCGGACCTGCGCCATGCAGCCGAGAAAACCGAGCACAATTTCCGGTCGCTGCCGTTTGAGAGGAGCGAGCGACGCCATCTTGCCGAGCGCTTTCTGGTCGGCGGCATCGCGGACGCTGCAGGTGTTGAGCAAAATCACGTCGGCCTCGGCTTCCGACTCGGCGAGCTGGTAGCCGTGGGCCGTCAACAGCGCGGCAACGGCCTCGCTGTCGCGGACATTCATCTGGCACCCGTAAGTCTTGAGGAACACCTTTTTCATCAGACCGAGGACGGGTGCCGGCCGTGGATCAACGCCATCACCTCGGCCCGGGTGGACGCGCTCTTCTGGAACGCGCCGCGCACCGCGGATGTGATGACCATCGCCCCCGGCTTTTTCACGCCGCGCATCGTCATGCAGGTGTGCACGGCCTCGCACACCACGGCCACGCCTTGCGGCTGGAGTTCCTCAACAATGATGTCGGCAATCTGGCTGGTCAACCGTTCCTGCACCTGCGGCCGGCGGGCAAACGCCTCGACGACGCGGGCCAGTTTCGAAATGCCGACGACGTGCCCGCGCGGAATGTAGGCGACATGGGCTTTGCCGAAGAATGGCATCAGGTGATGTTCGCACATCGAGAAAAACGGAATATCCCGGACCAACACCATTTCCCGGTGCTGCTCGTCGAACTGCTTGGACAAACTCTTGCGCGGATCCTCCTCGCCGCCGCCGAAGATTTCCTCGTACATCCGCGCCACCCGGTCGGGAGTTTCCCGCAGCCCGTCCCGCTCCGGGTCCTCGCCGATGGCTTGCAGGATCATCCGCACGGCCCGGCGGATCTTCTCGTGGTCAACCTGATTCGCTCTCATGGGGCGCTACACTACCCCACCCCGCCGGCAGGGTCAATGTCCCGCCCAGCGCGGCAGCCAGGTCGTCAACGGCGGAATGTAGGTAATGAGCAGGACGCCGATGAATTGGACCGCCAGCATCGGCAACACCGCCCGCATCACTTCGATGACCGGTTTCTTGAACCGGTAACTCGACAGCAACAGGTTCAACCCGACCGGCGGCGCGAGGAACCCGAGTTCCATGTTGGCAAGGAAGATGATGCCGAGATGGATCGGGTCAATCCCGAACGCAACCCCCAGCGGCACCAGCAGCGGCGTCACCACCACAATCGCCGCGTAGATTTCCACCAGCCCGCCGACGAGAATGAGCACCACATTCAACCCGAGCAGGAACAACCATTTCGAGTGGATCGTGCTGGTTGCCCACGCCACCGCCGCATCCGGCACCTGGGCGTCCACCAGATATTGCGTGAATCCGAGCGCGACGCCGAGGATCAACAGCACGCCGCCGACCAGCAACCCGCAATCCGTCACCACGCGCGGCACGTCCCGGAACGGTTTCAAGTCCCGGTAAATGCACGTCTCGACGATCAGCGCGTAGAACGCCGTGAGCGCCGCCGCCTCGACCGGCGTGGCGAATCCGCCAAACAACGACACCAGCGCCACCACCGGCAGCAGCAGTTCCCATTTCGCCGCCCAGAGAGCGCGCCACGCCTCGCGCCGGTCGAACCGCCGGCGGTTCTGCTCCAACTTCGGCCCGGCGGCGACGCCCCACCAGATCGCCAACCCCAACAACACCAGACCGGGGAGGAGACCGCCGAGGAACATCTGCTCAATGGTGACCGGCGCTTTGGCTTGCGACGCAATGATGGCGTAGAGAATCAAGGGCAGGCACGGCGGCCACAAAATCCCCAGCGACCCGGCCCCGGTCAGCAAACCGAGCGCGGTGCGTTCCCGGTATTTCTCCGCCCGCAGCACCGGCATCAACACGCCGCCCAGCGCCAGAATCGTCACGCCGGAACCGCCGGTAAACGAGGTGAAAAACGCGCAGACCACCGCCGTCACGATGGCCGGCCCGCCCCGGATCTGGCCGAACAGGGAGTTGAAGACCCGCACCAACCGTTGCGAGGCACCGCCTTCGGCGAGAAAGTACCCCGCCAGCGTGAACAACGGCAACGTCGGCAGCGACGGGTTGATCACCAGACTGTAATGCGTGACCGGGATTGCCGCGATCGGCGTGCCCTCCGCCCAGAACAAAATCAACGCCGCGCCGCCGAGCGCGCTGAAAATCGGCGCCCCGAAAAACGTCGCCAGCAACAACACGCCGAGGGCTGGCCACTTCATTGTCTCCGGCGGTACCGGCGACCGCAGCGCCAGCGCGATCAAACCGGCCACCACCACCGCCGCCACGCTCCGGCCCCGCCACGAGTGCGCGGCGTGCCACCACAACCGGACGGCAATCACCGCAAAGCCGACCGGCAGCAGCACTTCGACATACCACGTCTTGATCCCGTACGCGATGACCTGACCGGTGGGGATTTCCGACCGGACAAATTGGATGCTGGCCGCGCACAAAAACGCCGTCACCGCCGCCGCGACCGACTGGCTGAAGACCGTCACGGCCGATTTCAGCCGGCCGCGCAGCACCGCGGTGATCGCCGACAACGCCAGCAGGTGCCGCTCGCGCGCCGCCACGGCGCCGCCGAGCATGCCGACAATGAACGTCAGTTGCTGGACGATGAGCGGCGCGGCAATCACCCCGGTCAGGTTGGTTTTGCGGAGCAGAATCTCTCTGACCGGCAGCAGCACCATGGCCAGCAACGCGATGGTCAGACCGATGTTTTCGGCATCGCGGGCCACGCGGCGCCAGCCGGTCACCGGCGCCTGGATCGGAATTTCCGTGCTCACTTCTGGCCGACCCGGTATTCCTGCAACAACTGTTGGACTTCATCGAACAGATCGGCGGGGACAATCGGGCCGCGGATTTTCGGGTAGATACTTTCCGCCATCTGCCGCCACGCCGCTTCCGCTTCGGGCGTCAACGCATGAACGATCAGACCCCGTTTCTTCATCGCTTCGACCGCTTCGTCGTTTTCTTTGCGGAGCTGGGCGCGGATTTCGTCGCCGGCCTTTGCGGCGGCCTCCCGGAACGCCGTTTGCGTGGCCGGCGGAAACGCGTCCCACGTCTTCTTCGTGAGCACCAGTCCGCCAAACAACGGCGCCCAGTTGATGTCCAACATGTGCGGCGCCGGCCCGTAAAACTGCCCGACCAGCGCGTAGAACGGCGTCGTCGGCACCACATCAATCAGGCCGGTGTTCAATCCCGGCAGGATGTCCGCCGTTTCCAGCGAGATGGGCTGGTAGCCGGCGGCTTTCATGATGCCGAGCGTTTTGTTGTCACCGGCCCACGCGAACAGTTTCTGCGACCGCAAATCGTCCGGAAACAACGCCGGTCGCCGCGAAAAGAACTTCACCCAGCCGGCATCGGTCCAAAACAGCGCCACAAATCCCTTCTGAGCCAGCCGCGCCTCCAGTTTCGGCCCCATCTTTTGCCGGACATAGTCCAGCTCCGCCAGCGACCGGTAGCCCATCGGCAGGATTTGCAGCGCCGAGATGGACTCGTCAATCATCCCCAGGCCGGTCGCGGTGAACAGGCCGGCCTGGAGTTGCCCGATCCGCATCCGCCGGACCATTTCCGCCTCGCCGCCCTGGGTGCCGTCGGTGTAAATCGTCAACGTCACCGCCCCGCCGCTGGCCGTTTTCCACTGTTCGCCCATGACTTTCAGGCTTTGGTGCGGCGACGAATCTTTCGGCGCCAACGTGCCCAGTTTAATCCGCAGCGGCGCCGCCCACGCGGTTGCCACAGAGAGGAGCAACACACAACTGAAAATCATCTTCATTTTCATAAGCTTGTCACCCTGAGCGCAGCGAAGGGTCTCTGTCGTCTCGTCGGACAACTGAGATTCTTCGCTTCGCTCAGAATGACATCCTTGTTTCATTCCGCGAACAATTCATCCTTTCGAGATAACAGCCACCGCGCCCGGCGTTGGAGGACGAGGTTCTGCAACCGCCATTCGGGCCGCGCATTCACGTCCACCGCGAGCGCCTTGTGCAGCAACGCCTCGAACTCCGCCCGGTTCTGCCGCGCGACCATCACCGCCTCGGCGTACGTCACGAACGGCCCGGCTGATTGCCCGCCGGTCAGCGCCACCGCCCGGTCGAAATGCTGTTTTGCCCGTTCGTCCGCGCCCCGGCTCGCGCCCGGTCGCGCCAGTTCATAGTTGATCAGAAAACCGTGGATCGCGCCGGCGTCGTAATCCGGGTCCAGCGCGGCCGCCTGGTCAATCAGGGCCTCCACCAGATTCAAGTCGGCCACCAGGTCCGGGTTGTTTTTCGACAACGAGATCGCGGCGCCCCACGATGCCGCCGTCCAATACAACAACGGCACATCGTCCTTGCGGCGGACCCGTTGCGCCGTGCTGACCGGGTCGCGGCGGAGGTCCCGCGTGAAATGCCGGTACCGCGTCTCCAGCCCGCGCAATCCGTAGTCGCGCGCCCGCAGATAGAGGTTGCGCGCCCGGAGCTTCAACTCCCGCGACCGGGCCAGGTCGGTTGCCTCCAACTCGTCGGCGTCCTGTTGGACAAAGGCGAAGCTGTACTGCGTGAACGCCCGGCAACTGGCCAGCAACAGTCCCCGGTGGTTTGGGCTTTCGGCCAGCAGGCTCTCCATCAACTTCAGACTGAACGGCACCGCCTCGCGGATCAGTTCGGGATCGTTGTCGGCCGCAAACGCGCCGCCGGTGCCGGCGAGCGCGGTGCCGAGCTGGTTCACCGTGAATCGTTTCACCGAACAGCCGGTCGCCAAGATCGCCAACGCCAAAAGGATGTGTTTCATGGCGCCTCCAGTCCCCGACGGATGACCACCCGGCTGTCTTCCCGGCGGATCGTCGCGTCCAGGTTGTGCTTCTGCAAAAACTCCTGGTACACGTCCGCGAATTCCTCCGCGTCGCGCGGCGTGTCCCATTCGGTGGCCCAGATCACGGCGGTCGGGCCGTTGGTGCCGTGCTCGTACACGTGATACCGGTCGCCGCCCCAGCCGGTCGCCGCGAGTTGGGCGCGGAACGCGCCGACCGATTCGCGGAGCAACACTTCGATGCCGAACTCGCCGAGCACGTTGTTGCCAATCCGCCGCCAGCCGGCGCGGGTGAACTCCGGGACCTGCACGTGGCGCGGTTCGTCGCGGTTGCCGGGATGCAGAATCTGCTCCGTCGAAGCCGGCAACTTCCGAAATGCCGCGTCCAGCCCATCGGCCCCCAGTCCCAGCACATACTCCTGCCCCCGGAGGTACGGGAACAACAGCGTCTCGCGGAGGAACGGCGGGGCCGCGAGGAGTTTGGTGGTGTTCTGTTTCATCATCGCGCCGAGATCCTCAAAGAGGTTCTCGGTCTTGACATGCGTCATGAACCAGCGGGTCATCAACACCGTCGCGTCGCCTTCGAGCAACGCCATCGCCGCCAACACCTGGTCGTCGTTGTCTTTCACTTTGAGCGGGAACTTTCGGAAATCGTAGTTCTGGTCCTGCAACACGTGGGTCAGCTCGTGGGCCAGCAGCATTTTGTCGAGGTTGCGGGAAAAAGTCGCGTCCTTGAACGTCCAGAGCGTCCGCTCGTCGGGGTCATAAAACGCCGCGACCTGTTCGTCGTACATGCTCAACATCACTTCCAGCAGGTCGGTGCCTGCCGGGATCAGCTCCATCGCCACGAGCGACCGGGTGTAGTCGCGCATCTCCTGCTCGGTGAACTGTTCCCGGACTTTCTTCAGCAGGAACTCCCGGAACTGCGCCCGGTCGAGCGACTTGTACCGGACGGGCGACTGAAACTTCAGCCCGCGCAACGTGGCGGTTTGTTCTTCAATCGCCTGCCGTTCCTCCACCGGCGCCGCCGGGCACAACGCGGCGCAATAGCCCAGCGCCAACAGGTAGCCGGTCAAACGTATGATTCCCATCCCCATCATTCGGGCGGGACTCTAGCGGACAACCCCGGCGGAATCCAGCGTGTTCTAACCGGTTCTATCGGCCGGGCCGAGATCGAGGTGTTGGGGCGGGGTCAGCGGCAGCTTCCAGACCACCTCGCCGTGGTGGGTGGCGCCGTGCATCTTGTTGGCAAGGTCAATTCCCTGCCGGTACGTCTTGTCGAACGCGGCGAAATCCCGGGCAACGATGTGTTGCGCCAGCGGATCAAAAATCTTCTTCGCGTAATTGTCGAGCATCCCGGCATACTTGGGCCGGGTGGTGCTCATCTTCTTCCACAAACTCCGCAACGACCGGAGTTGATAATCCGCCAGCGGCCAGTTGCCGCCCTGCGCCGCGTAGTACAGAATCCAGTACCGCTCGCTGACCTGCGGCATCAACTGGTTCAGCCCCGGCTGCAACTCGGCGAGTTGGTCGAGCGACAGCTCGCCGTGCTTGGTCCGCCCGACGTGTGCATGGTTCTCCGGCATGATGGCCTCCTTCAGGCAAAGAACCCCGGCAGGTCGTGCCGGGGTTCTTCACGGGACATACGTCTCTTAGCTTTCGCTCTTCTGGCTGGCCGGGCAGGTGCCCGCTTTCCTGGCCTTGGCGCATTCTTGTTCCCACTGCGCGTATTGCTCGGCGGTCAGGATCGCCTTCACACCGTCGCGGAACTTCTTGGCGGCGGTCTTCGAGCACTGGGTCTTCTGGCACTCCGCGACCAACGCATCAATCTTGGCCTTCTGCTCGTCGCTGAGCTTCAACGCCGCGAACGACGCGTCGCAGCCGCTCTTGACCGCGGCCCTGGCTTTGCTGGCCGCACAACAGCCGTCACCGGCATACGCCGCCGTCACGCCGCCCAGCACCGCCACCGCCATCAACATTCCGATCATCTGTTTCATTGTTTTTTTCCTTTCGTTGTTCGGGGTTGCCCCATTGGAGAGCAACCTAGCACCATTTGCTCAAATTGCCAGTCGCCCTCGCTTGCCACTGCCCCCGGATCTGGTAAACTGGGCGCGGATGTTCGCCCCCGTAGCTCAGATGGACAGAGCAGCAGTTTCCTAAACTGTTGGTCGCGTGTTCGACTCACGCCGGGGGCGCCACTTCGCAGACGTATTCCACGGCTTGTCACAGCCAGCGGTTCTGATACACTGCCGGCCCATGCAACTGCGGACACTCGGAGTGATTCCTGCCCGGTACGGCGCGCAACGGTTTCCCGGCAAACCGTTGGCGCTCATCGCCGGCCAGCCCCTCATCCAGCGCGTCTATGACCGCGCCCGGCAAGCCAAACGACTCGACCGGGTGGTCGTGGCCACCGACGATGAACGGATTCGCTCCGCAGTTGAGAAGTTTGGCGGCGCGGTCGTGATGACTTCACCGGCCTGTCCGTCGGGCACCGACCGCGCGGCGGAAGTGGCCCGGCAATCGGACGCGAAACTCATCGTCAACATCCAAGGCGACGAACCGTTGCTGCGGCCGGAGATGATTGACCAACTGGTTGAAGGGATGTTGAGCTCACCCGTTCCCTCACCCGTCCGCTTCGCGTCCGGCCTCTCCCATCCGATGGGAGCGGCGGCGAGCGCAGCGAGCGGTGCGGGCTGTGTGATGGCGACGCTGGCGCGGGCGATCACCGATCCGGCCGAGGTGGCGAACCCGAACGTGGTGAAAGTCGTGTTCGGGGTGACCGGGCGGGCGCTGTACTTTTCCCGGTGTCCAATTCCGTTCAACCGCGAGCCGGCAACCCACTACAAACACATCGGCATTTACGCCTACCGGCGGGAGTTTTTGTTGCAGTACGTCCAGATGCCGCCGTCGCCGTTGGAGCGGACCGAGAAACTGGAGCAATTGCGGGCGTTGGAGAACGGCTACCCCATCCAGGTGCTGGTGACGCCGTTTGATTCCATCGGCGTGGACGTACCGGCAGACGTGCAACGAGTCGAGGAGATTCTGCGACATGCTTCCTGAGCCTGTCACCCTGAGCGAAGCGAAGGGTCTCCTCCCGGAACGACAGAGATTCTTCGCTACGCGCAGAATGACAACCAAGGTTCAATCATGAAATACATCTTTGTGACCGGCGGGGTGATCAGTTCGTTGGGCAAGGGCCTCACGGCGGCATCCATTGGCACGCTGTTGGAGCACCGCGGCCTGAAGGTTACGCTCGCGAAGTTCGACCCCTATTTGAACGTGGACCCCGGCACGATGAGTCCGTTCCAACACGGTGAGGTCTATGTGACCGACGACGGCGCGGAGACCGACCTCGACCTCGGCCACTACGAACGGTTCACCCACGCGACGTTGACCCGGTTGCACAATCTCACCAGCGGCCGGGTGTACGCGAACATCATCGAGAAGGAACGCCGGGGCGATTACCTCGGCAAGACCGTGCAGGTCATCCCGCACGTCACCAACGAAATCAAAGACCGGATCCGCGCGATCAGCAAAACCAGCGACGCCGACGTGCTCATCATCGAGATTGGCGGCACGACCGGCGACATCGAGGGGTTGCCGTTCCTCGAAGCCATCCGCGAGTTTGCCCACGAGGCCGGGCCGCACAACGCGCTGTTCATCCACGTCACGCTCGTCCCGTACATCCGCGTCGCCGGTGAGATCAAAACGAAGCCGACCCAACAGAGCGTCGCCAAACTCCGCGAAATCGGCATCCAACCGCAACTCCTCATCTGCCGGAGCGAAAAACCGCTCGGCAACGATGTCCGCCAGAAGATTTCCATGTTCTGCAACGTGCCGGTCGAGTGCGTCATCGAGGAGCGTGACGTTGCCCACTCCATCTATGAGGTGCCGATGGATCTCCAAAAAGAACATGTGGACGATCTCGTCTGCCGGTATCTCGCGCTCAGGACCAAGCCGGCCAATCTGGCCGACTGGAAACGAATGCTCCGCCGGCTCATCAAGCCCCGCCGGCACTGCCGGATCGCCGTCGTCGGCAAATACATCCAGCTTCAGGATTCCTACAAGAGCCTCTACGAAGCTCTGAAACATGCCGGCGGTGCCAACGATGCCGCCGTGGAGATTGTCCGCGTGGACGCCGAGGACATCGAGAAACACGGCGCCGCGAAGATGCTCAAAGGCGTGACCGGCATCCTCGTGCCGGGCGGGTTTGGCCACCGGGGCATCGAAGGCAAGATCGCCGCCGCCCGGTACGCCCGCGAGAAAAAAATCCCCTATTTTGGCATCTGCCTCGGCATGCAGATCGCCGTCATCGAGTTCGCCCGGCACGTCTGCAAGTTGCAGGACGCCAACTCCACCGAATTCAACCCGAAGACCCCCCATCCGGTGATTTGCCTGCTCGAAGAACAACGCACCGTGACCGACAAAGGCGGCACGATGCGGTTGGGCGCGTTCCCGTGCCGGCTCGCGCCCGGCACACATGCCCGGCGACTCTACCGGGCCGGTCTCATCAGCGAACGCCACCGGCACCGCTACGAGTTCAACAATGCCTACCGGGAACAGTTGACCAACGCCGGCCTCCAGATTGCCGGTCGGTATACGGAGAAAGATCTCGTCGAAGTGATTGAGATTCCCGGTCACCCGTACTTTGTGGCCTGCCAGTTCCACCCCGAATTCAAGAGCCGGCCGCACCACGCCCACCCGTTGTTCTACGGGTTTATCGAAGCGGCGCTGAAACAGTCGTAGCACGGGCTGGAAGTCGAACGCCCCCCGCACCCCGGGAAGAAATCTCGCCGCGGTTCCGCGCTTTACAAACCGGGGTGGTTCACAAAGAATACCGGCATGAATGACCGAAGGGCGGGCGCACTCCTCCTCGTCGCGATGGTGGCGGTGGTGTACCTGCCGGCGTTGTCGGGCGGGTTTGTCTGGGACGACGACGACCATCTGACGCACAATCCGCACGTGGCGGCACCCGACGGGCTGCGCGACATCTGGACAACTCTGCGCGCGTCCCGCTATTATCCGCTGACGCTGACCACGTTTTGGGCGGTCCGGCAGCTCTTCGGTCTCCACCCGCTTCCCTACCATGTCTTGAATGTTGTCCTCCACGCGGCCAACGCGCTGTTGCTCTGGCACGTGCTCCGCCGCCTCGAGGTGCGCGGCGCGTGGACGGCGGCGGCGTTGTGGGCGCTGCACCCGGTGATGGTCGAATCGGTCGCGTGGATCACCGAACTGAAAAACACGCAATCCACATTCTTTCTGTTGGCAGCCGTGTGGTGCTGGCTCGATGACCGGCGCGGCCGGTCCGGGTGGGCGGTCGCCGCGTTTGCGGCAGCATTGGCCAGCAAGCCGGCGGTGGTGATGTTGCCGGTGGTGCTCCTGCTGGCCGACTGGTGGCGCCGCGGACGGGTGAACATCTGGCGGACGTTGCCGTTTTTTGCGCTGTCGGCTGCGATGGCGCTGCTCACGATCATCGAGCAGCAGCACGTGATCCTCAGCGACGGCGCGGCGGAGTGGCGACTGAGCTGGGGCGAACGGTGTCTGCTGGCCGGTCATGCCGTGTGGTTTTACATCGGCAAACTCTTGTGGCCGGCGGATCTGACGTTTGTGTATCCGCGCTGGGCGCAGTTCAGCGTCTGGCCCTTGGTGGCGGCGGTGACGGCCGTGGCGGTGTGTTGGCGGTGGCGACCGGTGTTTTTCGGGGTGGCGAGTTTCGTGGCGCTGCTGGTGCCGGTTTTGGGTTTCTGGGACATCTACTATTTCCGGTACTCTTTTGTGGCGGATCATTTCAACTATCTGCCGAGCATGGCCCTGCTGGCATTGGTCCCGGCGGTGGCGGGTCGGGTCGTGCGCGACCGGCGCGGCCAGCGGTGGTTGACGGCCAGCGGTCTGGTCGCGCTCGGCGTGTTGACGTGGCAGCAGACCGGTATTTTCCACGACTCGCGGACGCTGTGGGAGGATACACTGGCCAAGAATCCGGCGTGCTGGATGGCGCACAACAATCTCGGCACCACGCTGGAGCGGGAGGGCCGGGACCGGGAAGCGATGGCTCATTACCGGACCGCGTTGCAGTTGAAGCCGGACTATGCGGACCCGCACAGCAATCTGGGCAACCAGCTCGTCCGGCAAGGCCGGCTTGAGGAGGCCCTGACCGAGTATTGCACGGCGCTGCGGATTCAGCCGCAATCGAGTCAGGCTCGGTATAATTACGCGATTGCCTTGACCAAGCTCGGCCGCATGGACGACGCCATCCGGCAGTACGAAATCCTGCTGCAAATCAACCCGCACCACGCGGATGCCCATTTCAATTTGGGCATGGCGTTGATTCAACAGAACCGGTATGAAGCGGCGGCCGCGCGGTTTGCCGATGCGTACCGCCTCGGGCGGGACCCGGCGGCCGCCCACAATCTCGCACTGGTGTTGCGGAAACTAGGCCGGACCAATGAAGCCAACCGCGTCCGCGGCAACTGAGTCGCCACTGCCGGCTGCCCCCCGAAAACCAACGCGCCCGGCATTCCGAGGAACACCGGGCGCGTCGGGAGCAAGACGGCTTACAGCCCGACCTTCTGGGAGGTGCGGTGAATCGGGTTACCGGCCGGATCCACCAACCGCGCGTTCACAAAGATCAGGAGATTGCGCTTCGCCCGTTGCGCGGACTTGGACTGGAACAACCGGCCGATCCAGGGGATGTCGCCGAGGAACGGCACCTTGTCATTGATCGTTTTGACGTCTTCCCGGAGCAATCCGCCGAGCACCACGGTCTGGCCGTCCCAGATGATGATGCTCGTCGTCAGGGAACGGGAGGAGAACAGCGGCTGTTTGATGACGTTGGAAACGATCACGGAGGCGCCCCCGCCCGCAACGGCAGAAGCCGAAGAGTAGTCCAAGAATCCCAGGAAATCCGACACTTCCGGGACCAGTGTCAGGTTGATGGTGTTGCCGTCAGCCCCCACCGTCGGGGTGACGTTCAACAGGACCCCCACCTCGCGGGTCTTGAACTCTTCGGGAATCGAACCGGTGACGCCCACCGAACCGGCATTCCCGGAAGACGTGACTTGGGGTTCGCGATACCGGCTGGGATAAATGAATTCCTGCACCACCTTGATCTGGGCTTGTTGCCCGCTAATGGTGGTGACTTTCGGTGCCGACAACAAGTCCGAATCTCCACGCTGGGACAAGGCCTTGATCACCAACTGCACTTTGGGATCGGTCAGAACGCCCGAGATTGATGCCAACTGATTCGCCACGGTGCCCAGACTCCCGCCGGCCAGCAGGGCATCAATCGCGCTGGCCCGGATCGTCGCGGAATCACGCAAGTTGGAAGTGGTTCCGTCATCCAGTTGGAGTTTTTTGCGCCCCGCGCTGGCATCGAAGTCCCCAAACTGCCAGGTCCCGAGTTTCCAGTGAAAGCCCAGTTCATCCAATGTGCTCTGGCTGACGTCAATGAACTTGGCTTCAATTTCCACCTGCGACGGCACGACGTTGAACGCCGCCAAGACCCGCTCAAAGATGTCCATGTTTTCGGGCGTGTTGCGCACAATCAGCATGCTCGTCCGGTCGTTGTACACGATGGACGATCCCGGCGGGAAGGGCACGCCGGCATCCGTGAACAATTGTTTCACCTCACCGCCCCCGCCGGTAATCGTCACGCCGCTGCCGAAGGCGCGATAGGTTTCCGTCCCGGTGGTCGTTGTCGTGGTGGCCCCGCCCCCGGAGGTTGGCGCAGCCATCACGGAACGAATCGCGCCCGGGTTCACCGGGTAGGTCCGCGAGATCATGTTTTCCGAAACCGCATCCACGGGCAGAATCAGGACCGCGTTGGCTTCCACCCGGTACTTCAAGCCGGCCAGGCTGGTCACATACTTCAACGCGTCTAACAGCGGCACGCTGCGCAAGGACAAAGTAATCCGGCGTCCGCCACTGGTTTCCGCGGGCGGCACCGCCGCCGGCGCGCCTTCGGGGGCGGGGGGCGGTGTCACCGCGGGTGGTGGGGCCGTCTCAACGCCGGCGCCAAGCAGGATGTTCACCCCCACTTTCTTCGGATCCAATCGGCGGCTTTCCGCGCTCAGGAAATTAACAACATCGGCAATGACGGCATCGCGGAAGTTGATTTCGGGAATGATGATGTCGTTCAACCGTTGCATCGTTTCCGCGGATTGCGCGGCGGTGCCGCTGATCGGGCCGCCCGCCGCCGGCTTCTCCAGCGTCACCGATTCCTGACGGACCGCCGGCACCCAGGCATCGGTGATTTCCCATATTCGTTGCTCCCGGATTGCTTGACCGCCGGCAACGGCGACGTCGTTGCGAATCTTGTTCAACTGCCGCAACTGAGCATAGGCGTCATCATTGTACCGGTCGATGACCAACACCTGCTTGAATCGCTTTTCCGCCTCGTCGTACTGACCGGAGTTCATGAGGATCTCGCCTTCGCGGAACAGCCTCTTGACTTGATCCTTCTGTTTCAGAAATTCCGGGGTCTGACTCAAGTCCACTTCAGGGGGGCGCTCCGCCTTGGTCGCGGCCTGGCGGGCGGCTTGGCGGGCTTTGGACAGCAACGACGCCGCCAACCGGTTGCTGTTGTCCACATCCAGCGACCGCTGGGCCAATGCCTCCGCTTTGGCATGGTTGCCTTCATTGTACGCGGCATCGGCCAACCGGTAATACGCCTCACTCAGGATGCGCGTGCCGCGGTCGCGGTCAATCTCGGTGACGCGCGCCCGGGGGAGGATCTTCAGGCCTTGTTCAAGCTTCGCGATGGCCTCCTCAAACTTGTCTTCGCGGAAGAGTTGCTGCCCTTGATCAATCAGGGCGACAGCCGCCAGTTGCGCTTCTTGCCGGCGCACGATTTCGTCTTGCGCCGCGCGTTGAGCTTCATCCGCCGCCGGTGCCGTAACGGCGGCAGCCGGTGGGGCTGCTGGCGCCGCTGTTTCCTGTGCCCAAATCCGAAGTCCGCTGAGCGCGAGTTCCCCTGCCACCAGAACCATCATCATTTTCTTCATGATCCGATCTCCATTCTGCGTGTCCCCACGCGCTAATGGGCCGCCTCCCGTTCGGGTCGCAGGCCCCCTTCGCCGGGCGTTCCTGTTGCTCCGGCAGCGCCCGTGTGAAAATTGATCTCGTGTTTCCTGCCGGTTTCTTTTTCCATGACTATCATCTGCGTCAGACTCATGTCAACGACATTGTACGTGATCCCCTTGCAGGTAAAGCCCTGTCCGCGTCGCACTAACTGGGTCTGGTTGCTATCATCGCATTGAATCTTCGCCACCGGCTCGCGGCTGGCGGCGGCGCGGCCGAGCACCAGAAGCACCGGTTCCTCGCCCTCGCGCTGGACAATCAACTCCGACTCGTCAACGATGTTCGTGCTGAGTGTCTTCTCGCTGTACTCCTCGCGGGTCTTGCGCGTGTAGCCCACTACTTTGTAGCCAGTATCCTCGTAGGCGTCTTTGATGGCGTCACCGACTTCCGGCACGAAGAAGGTGCGCGGCCGGAACTGCAGGTTGACCTGGAAGTTGTAGCCTTTCCCCTTCTCGGCATCATAGGTGTAGCTCTTGAAGAACAGCTTGAACAGTTGGGGCCGCACGTCCAACACGGCAAACGGCAGCTCCTGCGTGTTCACCACCGGCCGCGACACAGCGGAGACTTCCGCGACCGGGAACAGCGGGACGTTGCCCTTTTCCCACTGGGGCGGGGCCTGGAGGGTTTGCAGCGCTTGCGCGTAGGGATCCACCGGCAGCGGCGGGAGCAGTTCGCCGCGGCTGCTCGGCGCACGGACCGGTCCGTCCATCCCGGCGCTGATCCGGCTGATCTTGATGGCCAACCAGATTCCGGTCGAGAGCAACACCAGCAGAATCACCGCGAGGATCAGTTTTTCGTAATGTTTCTTGAGCAACTCCATGGTTCGTCTCATTGGCGCGCCCGGTCCGGGCCGGTCATTTCCAGGAAATCCACGACCATCGTGACCGCCAACTGCATCCGTTTGCCGGACTCGCCGGTCGGGCTTTCACCGGCCGGGATGGTCGTCTGGGGAGCGGCTGCGGCGCCCTCGACGCTCACCTGCAGGCGCCGGACGTTCAGCAACAGCGGCGAACTGCTGAGGGCGTTCAACACCTGCCGCAACGAGTCGGCGCGGCACGCAAATTGCACCTCAAAAGGCATCGCGGTGTATTGACCCTGCGGGTCCTTGAACAGCGGCGCCGTCAGGGCATCGCTCCCCCCGGTTCCTGGTTCAACCTCCACCCGGCGCAACTGTTTCAATTCGCTGATCCCGTTGGTCGTCAGAATGGTGCTGAGGGTCTCGATGACCTGGAGTTGCTTGCCCAGTTGCCGCATGATTTCGTCGCGCTCCTGGGGATTGGTGATCCGGTGACACGGCAGCGTCCCGACATACCGGGAGAATCCAAAGGCGAAGTTTTCCGGCAGGACGACGCCGTGTAATCTCGCCTGCTTGCGCAGGAACGCCAGTTTCTCCGCCAGCAACTGCGAGAAGGCCACCGGCGGCATCACTGGCACCTCCCACTTCGTTCCGCCCATGGCGCCGGCCAGTTTCTCGTACCATTCCCGCATGGCGTTTTTGTCGCGGCGCAGTCGCTCGAGGTTCTCCCGCGAGGGGAACGGCCGGGCGGCGCGCAGATTGGCGAGGCGGTTCTGTTCGGCTTGCAGTTGTTCCTCGACCTGCCGCTGCCGGGAGCGAACGCGTTGCCACTGCCCAAGCACCCCGGCCAGCAACAGCACGAACACCGCCGCCCCGATGACCAGCGTCCAATTCTGTTTTACCGGCTTCAGATTCATCTCAATCAGTCAACGGTCGCTTCAGTTTCACGCGCAATGCAAACTGGAATTCTGGTTCCGTCGTCATGGGATTGGGCGGCTTGGCAATCTCGACGCCTTGCGGATCGAAGAACGGCGACTGGCGCAGGCTGGCGGCAAACTCGTCCACCAACTTCAAATCCTGCCCCGGATTCTCCGGGGAATGGCGTCCGCCACCGCTCAGCAGCAATTCGGTGATCCGTTGCGCCTCGCCGGCCGCAGTGGCCGGCGGCTTGTCGCCCTCGTCCACCGGCACGATCCGGCCCCGCCCCAACGGACGACCGCCGGCGGGCCGGGCCGGGCCGGCTGATGACTCCGCGGTTTGCGGCTCGATTGTCGTCAGCCACAGCCCCGGAGTCAGCCGGCTGTTCAAATCCTGCAACAACGACGGCCAATAGGAGCGTTGCTGCACCAGGCGCACGAGGACATCGGCGCGCGCGCGAACCTGTTCCAGCTCCTGGCGTTCCCGCTGAATCTTGTTGTTAAGCTCCTGGAGCGCGTTCGTCTGATCCCGCAGCCGGTCGTATTCCTTCTGTTTGAGGCTGGTGACCTTGCTCGTGTAGGCCAGCCAACAGGCCGGAATCAGCAGCAGCCCCACGGCGGCACCGGCGAGGTACGGGCGTTTGCTCCGCACGCGCTGCTGGCGCAACACGCTGTTCGGCAACAGACTGACCTCGACCGGACAATCGGCCACCCGGCGCAATCCCAGGCCGACGACTTCGCCCAGAAAATGGGCGCACTTGGCGAGGTCCTCGCGGGACACTCGGGCGTCAATCTCCACGTTGCGAAAGGGATTGAAGTACTCGACCGGCACCTGGATTTTTTCCTGGAAGAACCGGTCGGTGTACGGCAACACAACCGTCCCGCCGGACAACAACAGCCGCGCCGGCGCGGTGCCGCCCTGCTGGCTCCGGTAAAAACTGATCGAGCGCGCCACCTCGGCGTGCAACTTCGTCATCACATGGCGAATGATCTTGGAGATCTGGTTCTGCTGGGGATCGGGCGGTTCTTCATAGGCACCGCCCAGCGCCACGAAGCCTTTCGTTTTCTTCAGTTGCTCGGCGTCGCGGAACGAGATGTTGAACTCGCTGGCGATGCTCTGGGTGATGGCGTTGCCGGCAATCGGGATGGCCCGGGAAAACACCCGCCCCGCCTCGATGAACAACAGATTCGTCGTCCGGGCCCCGATGTCCAACACCATTGTGCAATCTGGCAACTCGCCGTAGTTGTAGCGGAACGCGTTGTACAGCGCCATCGGCGCCACGTCCACGATGTCGGTCTGCAAGCCCGCCGTCTGCACCGCGTCGTTGAATTCTTCGATGATGTCGTTTTTGATGGCCAGGAGGACCACTTCGAGCTCGCCCTGCGCCGTGGTGCCGAGAATCTGATAATCCCACACCACCTCGTCAATCGGGAACGGGACGTTCTGTTGCGCCTCGTACTGGATGATCTGCACCACCTTCGACTCATCGACCGGCGGCAGTTTCACGAACCGGGTGAACACCGACTGGCCGGACACGCTGAAGATCACCTTCCGTGTGCGGATGCCCCGTTCGCGAACGGCGTTGCGGATGGTGGAGATAATTTGCTCTTTGCGGTTGGCCTCCTGGTCCGGCTCCAAGCCCAGGGCAGCGTAGTTGAAGTTCGTCAACCGCAACCCGTGGGTGGCAGAACTTTGGAACTCGCCGATCTTGATGGTTGCCGCGCCGATGTCCAGCGCCAATATTCGTTCAGGACCTAACATGGGTCGTGTCGTCGCTCTTGGTACTTACGGTGCCTTCGTGGCGTCATAACGCCCAGCCGCCACCGGTGCCCAGGGACTATTTTGTGGCGCCACGAGCAATCCGCCGACTGTTTTTGCATTTTCCCACCAACGGGGACGCAGCCCCGGCTCGCCCCGCTGCGCCACCAGTTTGTTCTGACTGTAAATTTGCACGGCCACCGCGTTGACCTGGCCGTCGCCGAATCGCTGCACCACATTCGGATGCAGAAACATCGCGGAGTAGTGGGTGCCCCGAGCGAGATTCACATGCGTCAGCTCGCCCGCCAACACCTGCTCCGCCCGCCCTTTGCCGACGGACGCGAAAAACTTCACCGTCACTTCGTCCAGCCACTCCGCCCGGGTCTCGTAGCGCACCTCGATGCGCACCCAATCCTTGTTCAACGGCGGCACCGTGCCGCCGAGATCACCGGCATCCGGCGCGCGCAGCGGCCGTTGATTCAGGTCGCGCAACTCCACCACCGTGGGACCTTGTTGCGCCAGAGTGGCCGCCGTGACCAGCGCCCAACACAACACCCACCCGAATTTGATCAGTCGTTGTTTCATGACCATCGTGCGGTAAACGGCATTCTAGAGAAACCCTCTCCACCGGTCAACAGCAAAAAACCATCATCGTCAAAATCCCGCGGCAACTCCTGCCGGCGGACGCGGCGCGCGACCGCCGACCAGCCGCAAGACAGTTTCCCGCAACACCGCCAGCGACACCGGCTTGCTCAACACCACGTCCACACCGGCCGGATGCTCGCCGGCGGCCTTCATGATGTCGCCGAAACCGGTCAACATGATCACCGGGATCTGCGGATGCCGCTCCTTGATCGCGCGGGCCAATTCATCACCGCTCATCCCCGGCATCGCCCGGTCGGTGATGACGAGGTCGAACTGGCCGGCCGCGAACTGTTCCAGCGCGTGCGGGCCGGAGTTCGCGATGACAACCCGGTGCCCATCACCGCGCAGAAACTCCGCCTGCACGTCGGCGACGGCCAGATCGTCGTCCACCAGCAACACATCCAGAACGGGCGCCGCCGGCGCCCCCTGGCGGCCGGCGGCCGGGGCCGGCGCGGTGGCCGGCGCACGCAAAGGCGGGAAATGCAGACTGAACGTGGTGCCGTGGCCGAGGCGGCTGCGGATGGTGACGAAGCCCTCGTGGCGGCGGACAATGCCGTAGACTTGCGCCAGTCCCAGACCGGTGCCGCGTTCGCCCTTGGTGGAGAAGAACGGCTCGAGACATCGTTGCCGCACTTCCTCGCTCATGCCGGTGCCTGTATCGGTGACCTCGAGGACGGCGTGGCCTCCGGCCAACATCGTCCGCAACGTGATCAGGCCGCCCTGGGGCATCGCATCCACTGCGTTGAAAATCAGGTTCGTCAACGCCTGGCGCAATTCCGCGCTGCGACCGGCCACCTGCGGCACCGGCTCCAGTTGCAGGCGGAATTGAATGGTGCAGCCGCGGGCCAATGCCTGCTCCTTCCAAAACGGCTGCGTCAGCGCCATCGCCTGGCGCGCCAACTCAGGCAGATCCACCGGCTGAAACACCTCGCCGGCTTCGCGTTCCCGGTAAAACTCCCGGAGCCGGCCGACGATGTGGGCCGCGTCCGTGGCGCTGCTGTGGATCAGTTCGAGATAGTGGCGGAGCTTCTGCTCGTCCGCCCGGTTCTCGGCGCGCAGCAGCAACAACTCGCTGAACCCCAGGATCGTCGTCAGGACGTTGTTGAAATCGTGCGCAATCCCGCTCGCCATCTGGCCGAGCGCCCGCAACCGGGCCTGTTGGACCACCTGCTGTTCGGCGGCCCGCAGTTCGGCGATGGTTTCGCCCAACCGTTCATTGCTCTCCAAAAAGGCGGCTTCGATGCGCTTGCGTTCCGTCACGTCCCGGCAATTCAACACCAGGCCGGCCACCTCCGGCCGGTCCAGAAGATTGCTGCCGGTCGCCTCCAGGTGCCGCCACGAACCCTCCCGATGCCGCATCCCAAACTCAAACCGGGCGGACTGACCGGGTTGCCGGATCATCGCGCGCAACCCCGCCGTCAATTGGTCCACGTCCTCGGCCGCGACAAAATCAAACAAGCTCCGCTGGAGGCACTCCGCCGCCGGCCGGCCCAACACTTTCTCCATGGACGGGCTGACGTACCGGAGCCGGCACTCCGCATCGAGCACGAGAATCACGTCCAACGAGTTCTCAATCAGCGACCGGAATCGTTCCTCGGATTCCCGCAACGAGCGCATGGCCGCTTGCAACGCCGCTTCCCGGTTTTCCAGCGTGGCGGCCATGCCGTCGAACGCCCGCGCCAGCTGCCCCAACTCCCCGCTCGTGTCGGCCAGACCCGTCCGCGCGCCAAACTCGCCGGCGGCCAGCCGCTGCGTCGCGTCGGCCAACCGTTTCAACCGGCGGACCAAAAAGAAATCGCCAGCCACCCACGCCGCCGCGAGCGCCAACAGCACCACGCCGCCCAACGCCGCCAAGTTCCGCGCGATCCGCCGGTTGACCGGCGCGAACGCCACGCGCAACGGCATGCTGACCGCCGCAAAAATCTGCTGGCCCTGCGCCAAGCTGCCCGCCGGCACCACCGCCGACAGCCAGAGCACTCCGTCCTCCTCGCGACTGATCAGGGTGCCGGACGGGAACGTTTTCCGCACCGCCGCCAGGCTGCCGGCGCTCAACCCGCGGCCGGGCGGATAACGCCCCACCAACCGGCCGCTGGCATCGAGCACCTGCACCACCGCCTCCGGCGGCAGCCCCGCCTCCGCCGCCAACCGGCTCAACCACCGGAGATCCAACCAGGCGTACAACATCGCCCGCGGCCGGCCCGCCGCCGTGAGCACCGGTTGCGCGCACCAGAACACGGGCCGACTCAACCCCGGTCCCGCCTCCAACTCGCCCACCGTGAATCCCGCGCTCGCCAACGCCTGTTGCACCCACGGCTGCCGGCCGACGTCGGCCGGCCCCGGCACCGCGCTGGCCAGCACCTGACCGGCAGGACCGAGCAAACCGAGGTTGACCAACATCCGGTCCTCCCCCAACCGGCTGGCAAACAACGGCCGGCACGCTGCCGCATCCAGGTCCTGCACCGCCGGCGCGCGCGCCAACGCGAGCAGGCTCTGCCGGGCATTCTCGAAGCACCGCTGTTGCTGACCGGCCACCGCGCGCGCCACGCGCAAGGCGTCATCGGTCGCCTGGCGCGCCGCCTCCTGCCGTTGCTCCCCGCCGATCACCAGAATCAGGCCGATCGCCGGCAGCAACGCCACCACCACGAGCAACACCAGCCGGCCCCGGACACCGGTGAGCCAGCCCCGGGAGGAATGCGATGCTTGTTGCGTTTTGTGTTCGGCCTTCACCTCAGTCCGCAGCCTACGGTCCGGCCGCCCGTTGCGCCAGATTTTTCTCAGGCGGCCGGCTCGCAGAACAACCCGATCACGCTCGTGAACCCATGCACAAACGGCCGGTCGCCCACCGGACCAATCTCGCCGTTCCCAAAAAATCCCGCCAACGGCAGCGGCCCCAACTCCCGCTCGATCGTGCGCACTTCGTGCCCGGCCTCGCCAAACATCCCCTGCCCCCGGCCCAGACAACTGAACACCACCGCGCCCCGCGCCGGCTGCCGGGCCAGCCCATTGCGTTGCGCCGCCAGCAACGCCTGCAAATCCTGATCCGCCATCTGGCCGTCCCGCACCTGAAACTGCACCGTCTGCCCGGTCCGCACCACGTCGCCGACCGCCATCGCGCCCGACTGCGGGTCGTGGCCCAACAAATTGCGCACCAGAAAATCACCCCGGTGAAACTCTTCCTGGTATTCGTTGGCCACCCGGCCGAGCAGCAACGCCGTCCGCGCCAGTTGCTGGTCGCGCGCCGGCAACGTCGGCAACAACTCCTGCAACACCACCCACGGCGGTTGACCGCCCATCTCGAAAATGATGTTCTTCGCCGCCCGCGTGATCGTCAACGGCTGGCCAATCGGCCTGCACCCCGGCGCCACCACCGCCCGCACCGCAATCCGCCCGGTCAGCCCCACGCCCACGGCGCCCGCAGCGAAAATTTCCCCGTCCAGAAACAACCGGTGGCCGCCCGGCTCCTGCGCGCCACTCGCCAACCCGCCCACCACCGGCGCGCCGGGATAGGCTTCGCCCAGCTCGCGCACCAGGTCCGTCACGGAGATGCTGAACGGATCGGCCAGAAGCAGAAAGGCCGGGTTCGCTTGCGGCTCGACCGCCAATTGAAAATGCCAGTAGCCCGCCCCGCGCGCTTCGGCCAGCTCCTCGTCCGTCAGATGTGTGGCCGTGATCGCCACCCCCGGCAGTTCGCCCGCCAACACCGCGATGGCCGGCGCGCCTTCCACCTCCCGCCCGCACCCGAGGATCCCCGCGCCGGTACAACCCACCAAATGTTTTGCCCCGGTCATCCGCCGCACCGCCGCCGCCACCGACTCCGCGTCCGGCAAAAACTGCGGATGCACAAACAACGCCACCAGGTCCGCCGCCGCCAGGCCGCGCAACTGCCGGCGCAAATCCTCCACCGCCGCCAGCCAATCCGCCTTCGTCGTCAATGCCGAGATGAATCGCACAGGCCCAATGTCCGATATGCGCCGCCTCTTTGCAAGAAGCCCCAGCGCTGTTGGCAACGCCCCGGCGGTCGTGTAATCTGGGCGCATGAACTCCCAGCCCACTTTCCGCCGCGCCCGCGCCCACCGGTCCAGCCGGTGCCTCGGTCTGACATTCCTGTTCCTGACCGGCTTCGGATGGCCGGCGCTCCACGCCGCCGAACCCGCCGTCCGACCGGTCGCCTGGTCGCCGCACGGCGCGCACCCCGGTTGCCGCTTCAACCTCGGCCCCACCGGCGCGCAGGCGTGGCTGCGCGGTTTCCAATTTGAAGTCATGACCGTGGATGCCGGCTCGCCGGCCGACGGCATTCTGCGGCCGGGCGACCGGATCCTCGGCGTTGCCGGCACGATGTTCTCCGACGCGACCGACACGCGGATGGTGTTGGGCAACGCCATCGGCGCGGCCGAGGCCAGCGACGGCGCGCTGGTGCTGGCCATCCGCCGGGACGGCCGCGACCAACGCGTGACGGTGCGCTTGCCGGTGCTGGGCGCGTGGGCGCCGACCTGGCCGTACGGTTGCGCCAAGTCCCAGCGGATCCTCGCGGCCGCCGCCGATTATTTGTTGGAAGCCCAGTTGCCGAATGGCGAAGTGGTGACCGACGGCGGGTTCGGCACCTACACCGCCGGCCTGCTGTGGCTGGCCACGGGCGACGCCCGGTACCTCGACGGCGCGCGCCGGGCCGCCTACGCGGTCGCGGCGACGGACCTGGAAAAGATGGATTACAACAACTGGTCGCTCGGCTACGGCGGGCTGTTGCTGGCGGAGTACTACCTCGCCACCGGCGACACCAACGTGCTCGACCGGCTCCAGCGGGTGGCCGACCATCTCGCCCGCGGCCAGATGCAATGCGGCTCGTGGGGACACAGCAGCCCGTCGGCCGGTTACGGCGCGTTGAACCAGCCCGGCCTCGTCTGCGCGATGACGCTGGCGCTGGCGCAGGAATGCGGCGTGAACGTGGACCGCGAGGCGTTGCGCCGGGCGATGGCCTTCTTCAGCCGGCATGCCGAACTCGGCGCGGTGCCCTACGGCGATCATTTCCCCGGCACGACCCTGCCGGATGACAACGGCAAGAGTTCCGCCGCCGCCGTGCTCTGCTCGCTCGTCCCCGAATACCGGGAGGCGGCCGCGGTCTTTGCCCGGTCGGTGGCGTTGAGTTACTGGCTCCGCGAAGAAGGCCATACCGGCGGCCATTTCTCGCTGACCTGGGGACCGCTCGCGTGCGCGCTGGCGGGACCGAAACCATTCCGAACCTTCATGGATTACCAAACCTGGTACTACAACCTCTCCCGGACCTGGCGCGGCGCGTTCGTGCATTTGCCCTACTACGAAGCGTTGACGCGCTTCGACGACGCCACCTACACCGGTCCCGGCGGCGAATTCACCACGGGCGGAATGGCCCTCGTGTTCGCGCTCCCGCAACGCAAACTCCGCATCCTCGGCGCCCCGCGCAGCGTGTTCGGCGCCAACCTCACCGGCCCGCTGCTCCAGGCGCGCGACGCGTACCAGGCGCGCCGGTGGGACGAGTTGGCGGCGGCGCGATCCAAGCCTCTTTCACCCGAGGAAACCCGCTGGCTGGCCCAACTCGAAGCGGCCGCCGCGTTGGTCCGCTCCGGAACGAAACGCACCGCGCAGGAAATCGAAAACAACCTCGCCGAAGGCGACGCCTACCGGGCCGAACAACAGTTCCTCGCGCTGAAAAAGTTCCTCGGCGAAAGCGACCAAACCATCCAAACACTCGAGAAACGTTTTGCCGACAGCACCGTGCAATGGTACGCGCGGTCGGGCCGGCGGTATTACGAAGGATGGCAAAATCTGCGCGGCGTGGCCGTCATGTCGTGGGTGCCGTATGGCGCGATGGCCAAAGCCCACGTCGGCGACGTGCCGCGGCTCCGGCCGCGTTTGTGGGAAACACTGGCGCCGACCGCCGCGCAGGACGCGTGGACGACCTGGCAGACCGACAGCCCGGTCGCCCGCCAACGCCCGGTCGTGCTCGCGACAACCAACTACGCCGCGCTCCGCCTCCAGTTGCGCAGCCCGCGCAACTCCCACACCCGGATTTATCTCAACGGCACACTGGTCGCCGAAACCACGCGCGGCCAACGGAGCGGTTACGCCAAAATCGAACTGGATGCCACCGCGCTCCGGTTGTTGCGGCCCGGCACCAACGTCCTCGCCCTCGCCAGCACCAGCACCGGCACCGGCGAGAACGCGCTCGACCTCGGGTTGGACGCAGTCCCGCAGGACCCGCCGCTGCCGGTCACGGCGGGCTGGACAGGACCGGCCGCGAGCGGGCCGGAATTGCCGGCAGCCATGGCGGCGGCATTCGACCGGGCGCGCGCGACGTATCCCACCCTGCCGCTCAACATCCAACCGGACCCGGCCATCCCCGAACGCTTGCGGGTCCGCGACAGTCAGGACCGATTCAAAGCCGCGCTCGAAGCCGCCGTGGCCGCGTTGAGTGTGGACGACCTCCAGGCCGCGTTGCGTTCCCCGGTGGCCTATGTGCGGTACCTGGCCGGTCAATCGTTGGCGCGCCGCGGCGACGCCGGCCGGCAGGCGATCATTGCCGGACTCCCCCACGCCGATTGGCGGGTCCGCAGCGCCTGCTGCGACGCGCTCGCATTCGGGAAAACTGATGTCACGCCGGCAGTCATGGCGCAGTTGACAAAGTTGCTCGCCGACGAGCATCCGTGGGTCCGCTGCCGCGCCGCGACGGCGCTCGGCGCCGTCGGCGTACCGGACGCGGCGACGGCAACGGCGTTGGTCGCGGCAACGCGCGACAGCGACCCGTGGGTCCGCATCGCGGCGTTGGGAGCGGTGCACCGCGTGGCAACCGACCCCAAAGTCGTGCTGGCCGCCGTGACAGGGGCGTTGTCGGTGCCGAACACCTCATTCGCCCCGGTGGGCCGGGCACTGAAACTGATCGAAAAATACGGCCCGAACGACCCGACAGTCGTGCCGGCCTTGATTTTTGTGGCGGAACATCCCGGCGAAGGCATGGGCGCGGCGAGTCTGAACGAAGTCCTCGAGTTGCTGGCGCGGCTCGACCCGGCCGGCACGCGCGCCGTCCCGGTGCTCGCCCGTGTCGCCGCCGGTGGGTATGCGTACGACCGGCTGGCCGGCAACCCGCGTTTGCGGGCGATTGAGCTGCTGGGCGCATACGGCGCTCGCGCGGCTGCGGCGCGTTCGGTGCTCGAAACAATTCTCCAAGGCACCGCCGACAAAGAGGCCCCGTTGCGCGCCGCGGCAAGTGAATCCCTCAAGAAGATCCCGGAGGTCCCCGCCCTGCAAGGCCGGTAGCAACAGCACGAAAAACTGCTGGCACATTCCGATGCACTGCAGGTTTTGACAGGGTGCGTTTTGTGGGCGCAGACGCCCGTCCCGATGCCGATTGTGGGGTGGAGATTTCGCACCGAGTGCGGCGGCGCACCCCGATCGTAATGGCCCTGGACAATGACGATTCCCTGTCACCGCCCCCTTCCGGGTGCGTTCGGAACGGAGGGCCACGCTTCCGCGTGGCCGCTGTTGCGCCCACGCCCCCCCCGGTCACGCCGAAACGCGACCCTCCGGGCAGGCGTTGTCCGTCGCTCCTGCTCTGTTGAAATTAACAATTTTTGCTTGCAACCGGCGCGGGGGGGGATAGTTTGTCCTGCGTTGCGAAATGAAAACCTTCCTGCATGAGGAGAACGCCATGAAGACACGCCAAACTGTTGTCCGCCTTTTCGTCCTGGCCATCGCGCTCGCGTGCGCGGGAACGCACGCGCAGGCACAGACGACGAACTACTGGAAAAATACCGGCACGGATTGGGGTACGGCCGGGAACTGGATTGGCACCGTGCCCGGGTCCACTGACGTCGCCGCGTTCACCAACGCGACCTCCGCCAACCAGCCCAGCTTGGGCGCTGATTTTTCCTTGGGCATGCTGTGGAAGGCCGGCACGGGCACGATCACGGTCAATGCCAGCAGCCTCCGGGCGTTGACGTGGTATGGCCTTGATGTCGGCGGCACCGTCTATGGGATCCGGGTGGACAGCGGGTCCGGAGCCTTGACTCTGGGCGCCAACGTCAGCAACGTCCTCCAAAACTCCCAGACCTGGCTGAACAACTCGGCGAGTGCGTTGACCGTCAGCGGTGCCATCAACAACAACGGCAACACGCTGACCATTGACGGTTCCGGCCCCACCATGATCACCTCGAATTTGTTCGGCACTGGCGGCCTGTCCAAGGTTGGGGCCGGCACGCTGACCTTGAGCGGGGCGAATAGCTACTCCGGCGGCACCACGATCAATGCCGGTATCCTCGCTCTCGGGGCGAACACGGCGGCCGGCAGCGGGTCGATCTCGTTTAACGGCGGTACCCGGTTGATCGTCAACAATGGCGTGACGATTGCCAATGACATCACCATCGGCAGCAACGGCGGCATTGCCGGCCGCGGTCTCATTGAGAACAGCGGGAATGGTGGCAATGCCATCGTCAACGGGACCATCACGATCAACAACGTCGCGAGCGGCGGTGGTCACTTTGCCAGTAGCGGGACCGGTTCGCTCACGATCAATGGGGCAGTCAATTCGACGGGACCGACCGTCTTCCAGCGCCTTGGCACGGTGATGTTCAGCGGGGGTGGGAGCTACAACAACTTCCAAAATACAGGCACGACGTTGATTGGCGCGGAGAACGGTCTGGCCACCAATGCGGTTCTGAATTTGGCCGTTTCCGGCGCGGGCACCTTCAATCTCAACGGCCACAATCAGACCTTGGCCGGGTTGCAGAACACCGCCGGCGCCAACGCGGCGATTGTGACCAACCGTGGCGGGGCGGCGACGTTGACCCTCAAGGTCGGCACGGGGAATAGTTATGTGTATTCCGGCGTGGTCGCCAGTGCCAGCCTGAGCTTGGTCAAGGACGGCGCCGGCACGCAGATCCTCGGCGGCAACAACACCTATAACGGTGTCACCCTCATCAACAACGGCGTCCTCCAAATCGGCAACGGCGGCGCCAGCGGGACCCTCGGCACCGGGAACATTACCAACCTCGCCTCCCTCGTTTTCAACCGCAGCGATGCCTTTACCGTGACCAATCTTATTACCGGTG
>Ga0078972_1004038_pt1 | contig 41779 bp, 39 predicted proteins | sample YelNatPaOPGAMG01_FD_67568 | JGI IMG/M metagenome (GOLD analysis project Ga0078972, IMG submission 67568) | Hot spring thermophilic microbial communities from Obsidian Pool, Yellowstone National Park, USA - OP-RAMG-01 (SPADES assembly) (version 2) | ecosystem: Environmental > Aquatic > Thermal...
CAGGAAGGCTTTCATAAATCGTCCGCGATTGAATAATTTTTTTAGTTAATTTCCACACCTCATCTATTTGGGGAAAATAAGAAATTTTTTCAAAATCTTCCCAATCCAAATAATTTTTTCCTAAAAACGCAGCTTTTTCAATTTCCTTAGAAAGCATCCAGCTTCTATTGTTTTTTAAACTAAGGGCATAAGCTTTAAGATTTTCTACTGCTTTTTTAGAAAGTTTTAAATTATTTTTTAACGCTTCTTCAAAAATAAATTTTTCAAGTTCTTGCCCTTCTAATTCATCTAAATTAAAAAATTCCACCGGCTTCTTTTTTAAAAAATCAAAAGATTCCTCCCAATTTTTTTCATCTAAAAGAAAAATAAATGAGTCTTTATTGCTAACTTTTCTTTTTAAAAAATCTATCCATTCTTTTTCTTTTAAAAGTGCATTTTCAACAACAATTACTTTATTTCCTCCAAAAATTGACTGCTGCCCGGCAAATTCAATTACATTTTTATAACTTTCTTCTTCTAAATTAATATTTAACTTTTCTAAAGTATTATTTTTTTTAGACAAATCATTTAGTAAAAAATTTAATTTTTCTTTTTTTCTTAAACTATCTAAACCATATAAACAATAAATCATATTTTTATTTTATTTTTGACATTGACTGCAAAAGTAAGTGCTTCTTTGATTAATTTTAACCCTTTTAATTCTACCTTGGCAACGAAAACATTTTTCTTTTGTTCTACCATAAACATAAAACACATTTTGATAATTACCCTTTTCTCCATAAACATTTAAAAAATCGGAAATAGAAGAACCTTGATATTTAATTGCTTTTTTTAAAATAAATAAAATTGCATTATACAAATCTTTAGCTTTCCTAATGCTTAAAGTGCCAGCTTTTCTTTGGGGAGAAAGTTTAGCTTTCCATAAAATTTCATTAGCATAAATATTTCCAATGCCAGCAATAACTTTTTGATCCATTAAAAAATTTTTTAATATTTTCTTGTTATGTTTTTTTAGTAACTCCAAAAACTTTTCAAATGTAAATTCAAAAGAAAAAGGATTAGCCCCTAAATTTTTTAAAAATGGCAAATTTAAAATTTGCTTTTTGTCTCCCAAGAAAAATTTTCCAAATTTTCTAGGGTCGCTAAAAAGAATTGCTTTTCTTTTTTCTAAAAATAAAACCAGATGAACAAACTTGTTTTCTTTTTTAATCCTTTTTAAAAATTTTTCTTTTGGTTTTTGAAAAGAAGTTAAAATAAAAATCCCTGTCATTTTTTGTTGAACAAAAAGATAAAAATTAGAACTTAAATTAAATAAAATTCCTTTTCCTTTCCTTTCAATTTTTAGAATTTTCTTTTTTAAAATTAATTTTTTAAACTTTTGTTTATTTTTGGGAAGCTGAAGATAAGGTTCGTAATCCGTCCAAAAATCAATAATGTTTAAACCTAAAATATTAGACTTTAAACCTTTAACTACAACTTCCACTTCGGGAAGTTCCGGCATATTTTTAATTATATTTACTTTTTAAAAATAAAAAAGGCGGTAAAAATTACCGCCTGAACTCCCACTTTGTAAATTCGCAGCTATACAGCTGCGAATTGCTCCCGTAGAAAGAAAATCTACGAGAGCTCTGGCCAACCCACACGCCTCTGGTGTATGCGTTAGCCACAATGATTACCTCAACCCCCAAATAAGAATTACTAATATAGGGGGGAGAGAACAAAAAACTTCCGCCTGGAGTCATCCTTTTAATAATCGCCCCCACTGATCCTCCGTACGATTGATAAACCACAATGTTCAGAGTATAGGGGGAATTATTGCTGATCACCACCCCATTGCTGGAGTAGTCCCAGCAAGACTGGCTCCCGTAAATAACTCCTCTCTCATAATCAATTATGAGAGGAGTTGAGCCCGAACACCCCCATAATAGAGGTGTAAACACAAATAAAACTAAAAACTTTTTCATTTTACAATCTCCTTCATTTTTTTGTTTTTTATTTGCTGCTGCAATTCTACAACTTTCAATAAAATTTGTCAAGCGCTCAATAATAATTTACTAAAGCCCTACAAATAATAGCTATTATTTATTAATTTAATTGGAGTTTTAAAAATGGGGTGTTATAATTTTAGAAATGCTGCAATCAAAAAAGGATATTGAAAATAAATTAAATGAACAAAAAAGACAAGCCGAAGAAGAAGATGCCCAAAGAAGAGCTAAAAAATTAAATTTAGCTTATTTAAATCTTTTAACATCAAAGTCCTCCGTTTCAATTGAAGCTCTTTCTAAAGTCAAAGAACAAGACGCAAAAGAAGCCTTGCTTGCGCCAATTAGAATTTCCACCAATAAAATTTATGTGATTGTTTTTGATCCTAATCTTCCTAAAACACAAGCAATTTTAAATAAGCTCAAAGAAAAATATGAAGTAATTTTAAATGTAGTTTCAATGACTAGTTTAGAATATGCTTGGAGTTATTACCAATATGTTATTGATGAAAAAGCTATTAGCGGTAGTGTAGACATTAACGACGAAGAACTTAAAAAAATTTTTTCTCAAGTTAAAACATTAAAAGATTTAAATTATTTACTTGCAAACTTTTCAAGCCCTTATCTTTCTCAAATCCTTGAAATTATTTTAAGCGGAGCAATTGCTTTGCGTTCTTCCGATATTCATTTAGAACCAAAAGAACAAGGTGGCGTATTAAGGCTGCGCATTGATGGTCTTTTACATGACGTTTTTAATCAATTTTCTACTTTTACTTACAAATCAATTATTACCAGAATTAAACTTCTTTCCAGTTTAAAAATTAATGTTAATAATGAACCACAAGATGGAAGATTTACTATTAAATTAGCAGATAGAAACATAGAAATTAGAACATCCATCATTCCTTCCGATTACGGAGAAACTGCAGTTTTAAGGCTTTTGGATCCTAATGCACTAAAAGCAAATTTAGAAGATTTGGGATGGCGCAAGGACGATTTGGATATAGTTTATTCAATTATTAAAAGACCCAACGGATTAATATTAAATACCGGCCCTACAGGATCAGGTAAAACAACCACACTTTATGCATTCTTAAAAAAAATCTTTAAGCCGGAAATAAAAATTATTACGGTTGAGGATCCAATTGAATATCATCTTCCGGGCATTTCCCAAACTCAAATTAATCCCGATGTTGGATATACTTTTGCTTCCGGATTGCGTTCAATTTTAAGACAAGATCCAAATGTTATTTTAGTAGGAGAAATTCGAGATCAAGAAACAGCAGAAATTGCTTTAAACGCTTCACTTACCGGGCATTTAGTTTTTTCAACCTTACACACCAATGATTCAATTGGCGCTATTCCTCGACTTATAGATTTAAAAGTTCCACCTAATATTTTGGGACCTGCTTTGTCTTTAGTAATTGCACAACGTTTAGTAAGGGTGCTTTGTCCGGTTTGTAAAGAAGAAGTAAATTTAAGTAATGAATTAAAAACCAAAATTAATCAATTCATCCAAAAACTACCCAATCGGGTAAATAAAAACGATTACTTAAACTATAAAGTTTATAAAGCCAAAGGGTGTGATAGTTGTGGCGGTACTGGTTATAAAGGCAGAACTTCTATTTTTGAATTGTTTGTAGTTGATGAAAAAATAGAAGAAGCAATCTATCACAATCCAACCGAATTAGAATTAAAAAAATTGGCTTTTGAAAATGGTTTAGTAACAATGCAACAAGATGGGATTTTAAAAACTATTTTAGGAATAACTTCTTTTGAAGAAGTGGAAAGAATAACAGGGCCAATTGAATGGTAAATTTAGTCAAAAGTCTGTGGGCAAATAAATTACCCAAAGGGAGAGGTTTTATTGAGACTTCTCCGAGGAGTTGCCAAGCCTAAACCGAGCAATCCTAAATAAATTTAAGAGAAATCTCCTGCCCACAGGCTTTTAACTAAATACGCGAATATCTTATCATAAACATATTTAAATGTCAAGGGCTAAAATATTAGGTTTTTTGTGGTTTTTTGGTGTTTTTTAATTTTTAAACCCTTTTCAGTTGCTTTACTCTTTTTCTCTTAAGAGATGCTTTGTGAAATCCTTTTATTAATAAAAATTTGTTGAATAAAAGAAAAAACGGAAAACGTCAGCCAGTAAAGACTAATAGCCGAGGGTAAATTCATAAAAATTAAAACGGTTAAAAATGGACCCACAAACAACATTATTTTATTAAACTGTTCAAGATTATTTTCTGAATTTTTAGACTGATTTTTAGTTTGAAGTTGCATCATTGCTTTCATTTGTAAATATTGAAAAAGCGCAGCAATTAAAACCACTGCTATATTTTTTTGAGTTAAATCAACTAAACCCAAAAAATAAGTTGAGGAAAAATGAAAGTTTTTAATTTGATTAGAAAACAAATCAAATAAGGCAATAAAAATTGGAATTTGAATTAAAATTAAAAGCAAACTTGAAAAAGGATTAACTTGATGTTTTTTATAAAGTTCCATCATTGCCATTCCTTGCTTAGCTCTATCGTCTTTGTGTATTTTTTGAATTTCTTTAATTTGCGGTTGAAGCTTTTGAAGGATGGTTTGATTTTTTGCACTTTTATAAAAAAATGGCAAAAGAATAATTCTTACAACTAAAGTTAAAACAATAATTGCTATTCCTAAATCGTGAAATGAAAGATAATTATAAATAAAAATTAAAACAGAAAGTAAGGGGAAGGATATGTAATTATGAATGAAATTCATTTTTAAAATTTATTTTTCTTAATTGGTGATTAATTTCACTTTGAAGGTCCTGAAAAGTTAGTAAAGCGGCTTCAGGGGAATTAATAACTACTAAAAAACAATGGTTTGGCGGTAAAAAATAACCTTTTAAAATATTTCTAATTCTTCTTTTAAGTAAATTGCGCTTTACGGACGACTTAATTATTTTCTTACTAATAATAATAATTGGCTTATTTTTTCCTAATCTTTGATTTTGTGCTATTTTTAAAGTTAAAACCATTAAGCGGATAATCTTTTTCTCCCCTTGCGCCTTCTTGCTTTTAAAATTTGGCTTGCTTTTCTTTTTCTACTTAAAAAACCAAATTTTCGCTTCCTTTTAATTTTGCTTGGTTGATAAGTACGTGACATAATATATAATAAATTTTAATGAAAGTAAAAAATAATTGCAAATATTAAAATTTTATATAAAATTATAAAATAATTCACACCATATCCACATGTTAATAAGTTTGCTCTCTATTTTAATTTTTAAGATTATATTATTATAAAAACTATGAACGAACAAGAAATTTGGAAAAATGTTTTAGGTGATATTGAACTTCAAATTTCAAAACCAAATTTCTTAACTTGGTTCAAAAACAGCAAACTTTTAGAAATTAATAAAAAAGAAGGAAGTGTAATTATTGGATTGCCTAATAATTTTGCTAAAGAATGGGTAAAAAATAGATATCATAAAATTATCTTAACATCTATTAGGAATATTGATGAAACCATTAAACACATTGATTATGCCGTTATTTCAACTCAAGCCAAAGAAAAAGTAGGAGAAATTAAAAATAACTTAACAGATGTTCAATCAACACTTTTGGATATTAAAATTAATAATAAAACCAATCTTAATCCTAAATATACTTTAAAAAATTTTGTAGTTGGTTCCTCTAATGAGTTAGCGTTTGCTGCGGTTCAAGCGGTTATTAAAAATGTTGGGAAAAAATATAATCCTTTATTTATTTATGGTGGCGTAGGTTTAGGAAAAACTCATCTTTTGCATGCAACTGGAAATGAAATTATGTCACTTTATCAAAATAAAATTAATGTGCTTTATGTTTCATCTGAAAAATTTGTAAATGATGTTGTTTGGGCTTTAAAAAATAAAAGAATGGAAGATATTAAAAATAAATATCGAAATGTAGATGTGTTAATTGTGGATGATATTCAATTTATTGGAGGCAAAACAGCAACCGAGCAAGAATTTTTTTATACTTTTAATACTTTATATGAAAATAATAAACAAATTATTATTTCTTCTGATAGGCCACCGGGAGTTTTGCCAACACTTGAAGAAAGATTAAGATCAAGGTTTGAAGGTGGAATGACGGTAGATATTACTTATCCAGATTACGAAATGCGATTAGCTATTTTAAAAGCTAAAGTTCAAAACCAAGGAGTAATTATTGAAAATAGTATTTTAGAACAAATAGCACTAAAGGTTCAAAGAAATATTAGAGAGTTAGAGGGGGTTTTAAATAAAGTTATTTTTTATGAACAATACAAAAATCAAAAAATAACTAGCAAAAAATTAAATGAAATTATAAATGAAGTAATAAATTCTTCTCCCAAAATTACAGCTAGTGATATTATTAACACAGTGGCCGATTTTTTTGAAATTACACCAGCTGAAATTATTAATAAAAGCAGAAAACAAGGAGTAGTTGAACCAAGACAAATTGTAATGTATTTAATGCGCGATTTATTAAAAATGTCTTTCCCACAAATTGGAGAAAAATTAGGAAAAAGAGATCATACTACAGTTATTCATGCTTACGAAAAAATTTCCCAACAATTGGTTCAAGATCATGATGTTGGTCAAAAAATATTAGTAATAAAAGAAAGGTTGTTTAAATAGTTATTATTTTGTGGATAACTTATAAATAAAATACTAAAATTTTAAAAATTTAAACAAATTTAAAATAAATGTTAAAATAATATCAACAAGTTATTCAAAATAAAAAATTTAAAAATCAATGATTATTTATAAATATTTTTAAATTATCCACAAATTAACAAATCCTACTACGACGATGAAAATAATAATATTAAAATCAAATTTAATAGAAGTGCTGGGAATAATAGAAAGAGGAATTTCAGAAAGTAGTAATTTACCAATTTTGAAAAATTTTTTAATTAAGGCTTTAAATGGAGATATTCAACTGGTTTCTACCAATTTAGAAATTGCAATTTTAGGAAAATTATCAGGAAAAATAATAGAAGAAGGTGAACTTGTTGTTCCTTTTTATATTTTTAATTCAATTATTAGAAATTTAAATTCGGAAAAAATTACATTAGAAAGTGGAAAAAATAAAAAAATAATTATTAAAACAGACAGTTATGAGGGAATAATTAATGATCAAGATCCAGCTGAATTTCCACTTATTCCTCAAGTAGAAAATAAAAATAAGTTTATTAAAATTAAAACCGAAGTTATTAAAAATATCTTTAAAAATATTATACCTTCTGTTCAATACTCAACTATTCGTCCAGAAATTAGTGGTATTTTTGTTTCTCAAAAAGATGAGGTTTTATATTTTGTAGGTACTGATAGTTTTAGGTTGGTGGAAACAAAATTAACTAAAAATAATTTCTTATCAACGTTAAATGATTTTTCAATTATTATCCCTATTAAAACCTGTCAAGAAATAATAAAAATGTTTAATTCTACAGAAGAAATAAATATTTTTTTAGATGAAACCCAAATTTTGTTTCAAAGTGAAAATGAGGAATTAATTTCAAGATTAATAGATGGGAATTATCCTGATTATGAGGCTGTAATACCCAAAAACTTTATTTCACAATTTACCATTAATCGTGATGAGTTTATAAATGCAATTAAATTAGTTGGCGCTTTTTCCGGTAAAACTAACGATATTATTTTAAAAGTTACATCTGCCAATAATAAAATATTAGAAGTTTATTCTTCTGATGCTGGAATTGGTGAGGGTTCTTATAAAATTCCAATTAAATTAAAAGGAGAAACATTTTCGATTATTTTTAATTGGAAGTATCTTTTAGATGGACTAAAAATTTATAATTCGGAAGAAATTGAATTTTTATTAAATACTTCCGACAAGCCAGCTAAAATTAGTGATATAAAAAATACTAATATCACTTACATTGTAATGCCTATTAAAGGTTAATTTTTAAGTTCGGGATGAAGCAAAACCCAATTTGTAACTGCAGCCTCCCAGTTTAAAAATTGCGGATCTAAAAGAGGATTAAGTGGCGGTGGGCCGTCAGGATTAGATTTGTCTACATAATAAAGAATGGAATGAATTGAACCATCGCTGTTTTTATATTGCCCATTTAACATAGGTTTGTTAATAGGTGGTAGTGGTGGCGGCGGCGAAAATGTTTCTTTAGGATATTGCGGTAAAACTTGATTAAGAAAATTACTCCAAATAGGAATAGCAGCTACAATACTTGTTCCCTTTTTTTGCATTGGTGTATTGTCACTATTTCCAGCCCATACCCCTACCACTAAAGATGGTGTATATCCTATTGCCCATGCATCTCTATAATCATTAGTTGTTCCTGTTTTTAAGGCCACATCATAACCATTAAAAACTATTAAATTAAAGCTAGCGCCAAATATTGGCCTTTTAAAATCAGGATTAGCAAGTATATAGTTAATCCATTTAATGTACGTTGGATCGTCAACTTTAGCTTGTTGGTCTTGATATTTTTCTAAAGTATTACCATTTGCATCTTTTACTTCTAAAACTAAACTTTGGTTATGCAAAATACCTTCTTGAGATAAAACTGAATAAGCCTTTACAAGCTCTATTAATTTCACCTCTCCCCCTCCCAAAACTAAAGAAAGCCCGTATTGCCACGGATCATTTAAAGTGGTAATGCCAAAACTTTTTAATTTAGAAATTACATTTTCTAATCCAACTAAATATAAAAGCTTCACAGCTACAATGTTAATAGATTGAGGAAGAGCTTCTTTTAAACTAATTGGTCCCTGAAAATCTTCAAAATCTTGAGGGTGAAAACATTTTTCTTTATATTCTTTTGAGGAGTTGTTAAAATCAGGAATTGAAGTACAAAGAGGATTATTAGGAACAAATTCGGTTGGAACGTCAAAAATAACAGTGTCGGGTGTGTATCCCATTTCAAAAGCTTTTAAATAAACAAATGGTTTTAGCGCAGAACCCGGCTGTCTTAATCCTTGCATTGGCATATTAAAATTTCCATCAATTGATTTATCGTAATAGTCGGCAGAACCAACCAAGGCTAAAATTTGACCGGTTTTAGGATCTTCTGCAACTAAAGCCGCATTTTTGCTGTTATATAATTTAGTATTTCTTTCTGCTCCGGCTTTGACGGCATTTTCTGCTTTTTGTTGCATATCCCAATCTAAAGTAGTAATAACTCTTAGCCCACCATTTGTAACCATTTCTTCGCCATATTTATTAACTAAATAATCTTTTACAGCCATTACAAAATGAGGAGCTTTAATTGTTCCTAAAGATTGTTGGGCAAAATTTAGTTTTTCGTTTTTAGCTTGTTCTGCTTCTTGTTTGGTAATGTATCCTAATTTTACCATTCGATCCAAAACATAATGTTGTCTACTAATTAAATCGTTCTTATGTGGGCCCCAAGGTGAGTAGTAAGATGGAGCCTGGGGAAGACTAGCAATAATTGCCGATTCGGCTAAATCTAAATCTTTTGCTGATTTATTAAAATAAGTTTGAGCTGCAGCTTCAACGCCGTAAGTATTTGAACCATAAGGTATTTGATTAAGGTAAAAATTTAAAATTTGATCTTTTGAATATTTTGTTTCTAACTCAATTGCTAAAATTAATTCTTTAATTTTTCTACTAATTGTTTTTTGTGGATTTAAAAAAACATTTCTTGCTAACTGTTGAGTAATAGTGGATCCACCTTGGACTGGGGCACCGGCTTTAATGTTGGCAATAGCTGCCCTTAAAATACCCTTCCAGTCAAGCGGAGGGCGAGTATAAAAATCTGAATCTTCAACTGCAATTGTAGCTTCCTTTAAAAAGTTAGGAATTTCATTAAAGGGAATTACTGTTCTTTTTTCTTCCCCGTGAATTTCATAAAGCAAAACCTTTCCTGTCCGATCAAAAATTTTAGTAGATTGAATTGCGTTATGCAGTTGAAATTGTTCGGGAGAAGGAAGTGTTTGAATAAGGTTGGCTACATAAATTAATACAATTGCAATTCCAAATATAATTAATGAAAAAGCAATTAAAAAAATATTTAAAAATAACTTTCGCTTGGATATTTTTTTATTTACCATTAATAAATAATTTTAAGTGGAATAAAAGCAAAATACAAACTAATTAGTAATTTTTATTCAAAATCGCTATCTTCAAATTCGTCACTATTAAACATTTCATCACTTCCAATTTCCCCCAATTCATCTTTTTCATTTCCTTCAAATTCCTCTAAGCCCTCTAAATCATTATTTAATTCTTCTTCCCCCTCCACATCTAAATATAAAAAATCTTTCTTTTTAAACTTCATTTTTTTAAGGAAGATTATGACCTTTGTTGGTTTTATAAGGACAAATTATAGTAAGTATTTTTATAATGTCAATACTTGATTAAAGGTACTAATTGCTATTGCTAAAGCATCAGTTTCATCGTCTAGCATTTTTCTTTGATTTAAATTTAAAAAACTTTTTACCATTTTTGCAACTCCTTCTTTAGAAGCTTTTCCGTCTCCAGTTAAAGAATTTTTAATATGTTGAGGGGTCATTTCAACAACTTGTAACTTGTGCTCGGCAAGCGTTTTTAAAATTATTCCTCTGGCTTCTGCAACGCCAATAATTGTTTTTTTATTTTGGAAGTAAAATAATTTTTCTACTCCCACCACCAAAGGGTGATAGGCAATAATAATTTTTTTTAGTTTTTTTTCTAAAGCTAATAATTTTTTCCCTAAATGAGGAGAAGGAGGAAAACTAAAAACTCCGCTTGTGAGGTAAATAATTTTTCCATTTTGTTTTTTTAAGACACCGTATCCAATTCGGCTATATCCTGGATCCAGTCCTAAAACTATTAAGTTTTTATATTTCATAACTCAGCGTTAGTGGTAATTTTTTGAACATCATCTTGGCTGTCAAGTTCTTCTATTAATTTTAATAATTTTTCTTTTTGGGTTTCTTCAATTTTTTGGGTAAATTTTGGTTGCCAGTCGTTTTCTTTTTTTTCAAAAGCCCAACGCACGCTTCCTGGTTCGCTAAGTTTAGCATCGTATTCTTTTAAAATATTTTTAATTTCATTAATTGTTCGTGAACTTTTATCAGTAATGGCTTCAATTAGTAAAGCCACCCCTCCGGGCCCATAACATTCCAAAATAATTTCCTCTAGCTGTGAATTGCTTTCTTTTGATTTTAAAATGGCTTTCATAATGTTTTCTTGAGGAACTTGATATTCTTTTGCTTTTAAAATAGCAGTTCTTAATCTGGGGTTAAAATCTGGGTTGGGTTCGGTTTTAGCAGCAATGGTAATAGCGTTTAAAAGCTTAGAAAATAATTTGCCTCTTTTTTGATCAGATGCAGCTTTTTTTAATTTAATTTGTTTCCAGTGACTATGCCCTGCCATATGTTTATTTTACTTTGGGAAGTGTAAAATAAAAAGTTGTTCCTCGTTTAAGTTGTGATTCTACATAAATTTTTCCACCATGTTTTTCAATTATGTTTTTGGTAATGTAAAGTCCTAATCCATTTCCGTTGGGTTCAACTCTTTGAGCGTTTTCCGCCCGATAAAATTTTCCAAACATTTTAGGAATGCTTTCTTTTGGAATGCCAATTCCCGTATCGGAAATGCTAACTTTAATATTATGAGGATTGTTTTCATCATTTTCAACTAAAACAGAAATTGAACCATTAGGAACATTATATTTAATAGCGTTTTCTAAGATATTATTTATAGCCATTTTTAATTTTTCTTCATCTGCTGAAATTTTTAATTCATTGGTTTGAATTTTACTTTCTAATGAAATTTTATACTCATTTAAAATTGGAGATAAATCTTTTAAGATATCTTCTAACAATTTCCCAAAATTTATTTCTTGAAAATTAAACCCAAACCTTCCTTCTTCAATTTTAGCCGCATTTAAAAGGTCTTCTATAATTTTTAAGGATCTTTGGATTAAATTCCAAGCCTCCCCTGCTAATTTTGTGCTCTCTGAAATATCTTTGTTTTCTAATGATTTTTTTAAACTTTCTAATGTCCAACTTAGAGCCGTAAGAGGAGTTCTTAATTGATGAGCGGAAACAGTTAAAAATTCGCTTTTTGACTGTAAAATATCACTTTCTCGCGTTTCATCTTGAATGATTTTTATAAAAGCAACCACTTGATTGTTTTCTTGATTAATCACTTGATTTAAGAAAGTTTTAAGTTTTAAGTGTGGTTCTTCAAAATTAATTTCTACTATTTTAGGCCAACCGCTGTCGGTAATGGTATTAATAGACGGCGCGAGTGAAGGAAAAAGTATTTGGGTAAGTATTTTCAGGTGTGGATTTTGAACCATATCCGGAGTAATTGTTTTATTAATAATTTCTTCTGGATTTAAACCAAATATTTTTTGGGCAGCTGGATTAAAATCAATAATTTTAAAATTAGTGTCGTAAATGATAATACCATCTTCAATGTTTTCAATGACAGCTTTGAGTTCGGTATATTTTACAAAGTTATTAAAACTTTTTTCAGCAATGTTTTTATAAAATAAAACAATTGCTAAAAAAATAAAAAATAATATACAAGCAATTAAAATTTTCACTATAGCCGGAGCAAGGATTAATCCAATTATTTCACTTACAATAAACAAGGAACAAATTAAATAAAATAATTTTTTGTTTTCTTGCTGGGATGTATAAAATTTTAATTCCTTTAAAAACTTAATTAAGTTCATATTGATTTAAATTGCCCCAGTTAGGACCAGTTTTAATATCAACTTTTAGCGGCACGCTTAGTTTTTCAGTATTTTCCATTATTTCTTTAATTTCTAAAATTGTATTTTTTAGAATATCATTTTGAATTTCAAAAATCAATTCATCGTGAATGGTTAAAATCATTCGAGCCCTGTCTAATTTTTTTAAAGATTGATATTTTTGATAAATTTTAATCATACATTTTTTTAAGATATCTGCGCCTAAACTTTGAACTGGCATATTAATGGCTGCTCTTTCATTTTCAGCTTTAATTTTAGGATGATAAAAATCAAAGAACCATCTTTTTCTACCAAAAATATTTTCTATAACACCCTTTTCATAAATTGTTTTTTTAATATTTTCCTGCCAAGCTTTAATTTGAGGAAAAGTTTCAAAATATTCTTGAATGAATTTTTTAGCTTCTCCCAAAGGAATTCCTGCGGTTAGAGCAAGGGATTTTGCTCCCATTCCGTAAATCATTCCAAAATTTAAAGTTTTTCCCAATCGCCGTTCTTTTGGAGAAACTTTTTGAAGCGGAATTTTTAAAATTTTAGAAGCGGTTAATTGGTGAATGTCAACGTTGTTTTGGAAGGCTTCAAGAAGATTGTGTTCTTGTGCCAAATGGGCTAAAAGCCTTAATTCTAATTGTGAATAATCAAAAGAAACTAAAGTAAAATTTTTTTCAGCTTCAAAAATACTACGCACATCTTTGGCAAGCGTAGATTCTTGAGGAATGTTTTGTAAATTTGGTTCTTTAGAAGCAATTCTTCCGGTTGAAGTGCCGGTTTGTAAGTAAGTGGTATGTAGTCTCCCCCCCTGATCAGTAGTTTGAAGAATGGCATCAAGATAAGTTGAAGAAATTTTAAAAAGCTCGCGATATTCTAAAATTAAATTTACTAGCGGCTCATTTTGGATTTGGGATAAAGTTTCAAAAGCAGTTGAAATTATGCCGCTTTTTGTGGTTTTTTTAATAGCTTTAATTTTTAATTTTTCAAATAAAATTTGAGAAACTTGTTTGGGAGAATTTAAATTAAATTTTTCTTTAGTTAGCGAATAAACTTCTTTTTCAATTTGGTTTAATTGGTTTTGAATTTTTGTTTTTAATTCATGCGCTAAAGATAAATTAATTTTTATTCCTTGATTTTCCATAAAAGCCAAAACCTCCACAAGTGGCATTTCAATTTCCCAAAATATATTGTGTAAGTTATTTTTTTCTAACTTATTTTTTAAAATTAAAAAAACATTTTTCCAATCCTCTTTTAGTATTAAACTATTTTTATTTAAGATTTTTTTAGCAACAATTTCTTGATTAATTGTTTCGGAAGGGTAAAGGAGCCAAAAAGCAACCTGAAGATCAAATATGTTTTGAGGTATTTGCCTTTGATTTAAAAGTAATTGTTTAATAATTGGTTTCCAGTCCCAAGCAACCTTAATGTTTTTGCTTAATGTTTTATAAGCATCAATATCTTGGGCTTGTTCTATAAAAAAAGCATTTAATGTTTTGATGTCTTCTTTGTTTTCTAAAGTTTGATTAGAGTGAGTAAATAAATTTGGAGTATCAACTACAACATCATTGTTTTCTAATCTTTCAATTAGTTTGAAAAATCCCCACCCATAAAAATAATCTTTAATTTTTTTTGTTTCAATTTTAATTTGCAAGTCGCTTAAGTTAATTTTTAAAGGAAGATTAATTTGAATTGTGGCTAATTTTTTGGACAAAAGTGCAATTTTAGAAAAACTTTTAATTTTGTTTATGGTTTTGTCAGAAAGCTCAGATGAATTTAGTAAATTTTCTAATGATTGATATTTTTGAATTAGTTGTGAAGCTGTTTTAGGCCCAATGCCTTTTACCCCAGGAATGTTATCCGATTTATCTCCTACTAAAGATTTAAAATCTGGAAGTTGTTTGGGTTTTAAACCAAATCTTTGAATAACCGCTTCTTCGTTATAAACTAGAGTTTCACTTACCCCCTTTTTTAAAATTTCCACTACAATTTTTTCATCTTCCACAAGTTGCAGCGCATCCAAATCGCCTGTTAAAATTACAATTTTTAAATCATCTTTAGTTTTAAATTTTGTAGCTAAAGAACCCAAAATATCATCTGCCTCAAAACCAGCAAGCTCAAAGCAAGGAATATTAAACGCTTGGAAAAGATGGTGGGCTTCAATAATTTGATCAATTAGTTCTTGAGGAGCCTTAGGTCTAGTTGCTTTATAGTCTTTGAAAATTTCTGCTCGGAATGTTTTTTCTGGCCGATCAAAAGCAGCTGCTAAAAAATCTGGTTTTTGCTCTTTAATAACTTTAATTAAAATGCTGGAAAGTCCAAACAAGGCTCCCGATGGTTTGCTATTATAAGTTAAAGGCGGCAAAGCATGAAAAGCGCGATGAATTAATGAATTAGCATCAATTAAAAGTAATTTTTTCATTGGATTTTAATTTCCCTTAAATTTGGCAAATGATGTTTAAGTTTAATTTTAATTATTTTGGGAGGAAGATATTTTTTAATTAAATTTGCCCATTCAATCATTACAATACCTTCTTTGTCTGATAAAGCATCTAAAATACCAGTAAGCAATAAATCTTTTTTTGTTTTTATGCGGTAAGCATCAATGTGGTAAAAATTTTTTAAATGACTATTTTTTAAATGGTATTTTTTATTCATTAAAAAGGTTGGACTTTTAATTTTATGTTTAATATTTAAGCCCTTACTAAATCCTTGAATAAATGTTGTTTTTCCACTTCCTAACTCTCCTTCTAATCCAATTATTATAGGTCCTTTTAATTTTTTAGTTTGAATAATTGTTTTTGCAAGTAAAGCTGCTAATTTTTTTGTTTGAGATGGAGAATGTGTAAAATATTTAACTGTCCTTAAAGTCATTTTAAATTATTTTAAAAAAGTTTTTTATTTCTTTCTAATTTAAGGTGTTGATAGGCTAAGTCGGTTGCAATTCTTCCAGATGATGTTCTTTGTAAAAAGCCCAGTCGCATTAAAAATGGCTCATAAATTTCTTCAATTGTTTCCATTTCTTCATTTAAAGCCGCAGCTAGTGTTTTAATTCCCACTGGCCCGCCATTAAATTTTTGAATGATAGTTTGAAGTAATTCGCGATCGGCTTCTTCTAAACCCCGCTCGTCAATTTCTAACATCTTTAATGTTTTTTGAACAACATCTAAATTAATTTCAGGAATTTTTTTAATTTGGGCATAATCTCTTGCTCTTTTAAGTAAACGATTAGCAACACGAGGAGTAAAACGGGAAGCAGAAGCTAAAGATGAAATTGCTTCCGGTGTAATTTTAACATTTAAAATTTTTGCTGATCTTTTAATAATTTTTTCCAAATCTTCGTTTTCATAGTAATCAAGTTTAAAAGTTGCGCCAAAGCGCGATCGCAAAGGAGCAGAAAGTAAATTAATTTTGGTTGTAGCACCAATAATAGTAAATGGTGGCAAATCTAAAGTAAAAGTTTTTGCAGCCGGTCCCTTGCCAATAATTAAATGCAATTTTCTTGATTCCATTGCAGGATAAAAAATTTCTTCTACGTTTTTGTTAATGCGATGAATTTCGTCAATAAATAAAATTTCATTTGGTTCTAAATTAGACAAGATTGCAGCAATATCTCCGGTTTTTTCAAGAGCAGGGCCAGAAGTAGAACGAATATTAACACCAATTTCTTTACCAATAATGTAAGCTAATGTTGTTTTTCCAAGCCCTGCTTGTCCATAAAATAACAAATGATCGGGACTTTCTCCTCTTTCTTTAGCAGCATCAATAATTAAGCGCAGTCGAGCTTTAATTTTTTCTTGCCCTACATAATCATTAAACGTTTTTGGTCTTAAAAGTTGTTCAATATTGTCTTCAAATTCTTTTTTGTTATTTTTTGTCATTTTTTAAATTATAAATCAATTTTTGAATAAAAAACACCTTTTAAAAGTTGAAAAAAAATTTTATTTCAAGCATAATTTAGTATTATGGACATTAAGCAGTTTGTAAAAGATTTGTTTACCCAAGCCGGATTTGATTTAGTAGAAGTTACGGTTGATGAAAATAACCGTAAAATTTCGTTAGTTGTTGATGATGAAATTTTTCGTTTGCACATCCCGGAAATTTTACAGTCCACCGAATATCTTTTAAATTTAATTTTAAAGAAAGAAAATCAATTGCCTTATATTGTTGATATGAATTATTACCGTAAAGAAAGAGAAAGGATTATTATTGAACTTGCAAAAGCTGGAGCAAAAAAAGCAAAAATTACAAAGCAAGAAGTTGTTTTGCCTCCAATGAATTCATACGAAAGAAGATTGGTTCATATGGAAATTGCTTCCAATCCCGATCTTAAAACAGAAAGTGTGGGAATAGGAAAAACAAGACACGTTGTAATTAAGCCAATTGAAAGCTAATTATTCTTGAGGCAGCGTTAGGCGGTAAAGTGCGTTATCATAACGATTAATAAAATAAACTTGCCCTTCAATAACTTTAACTTCCGTTGCATCAATTGGTGGAACAATTTTGGTGTTGCTAATTAAAAGCGAGTTAGTGTTGTAACTTTTTGTGTCATAGTTATATAAAGTGTCTACAGAATAAATTGCTTTTTGTAAATAATTATCAATGGACAAGGGATAATCAATCACAAAGTCGGTGCCAAAGCAAAAAATGTTAGACGAAGATGCGTTAGCGTTTAAGTCGCATTTATTGGCAACCGTGCTAATGGGAATTGGAGTGGTGTTTAAGGTGCTTAAATTTAAGATATGAAGCGTTAGTCCTTTAGAATAAAAAACTAAATCTCCGTTTTCTGTTGGTTGAATAAAAAGTCCGTTTTGTTTTTTCAAAATTTGAATTAGTGTTAATTTTTTGGTGTCTAAAACCATCATCCCGGAAGGTATAAGTTCCGATGGTCTATCAATAATGTAAAGACTAGATGGAGGAACAAATTTAAGTATTGCATCTAAAGGATTAAAGTTTTTAAGTAAAATATTAGGCAGTAGCAAATCTTTATTTAAATCAATTGAAGCTAAACTAAAGTTATTGTTGTTTTTAATAATAGCAAAAATTTCTGAATTTTTTGCTCCCCACGTAGCGTTTACGATACTTTCCGGTAGAGGTGTTAGAGAATCATCTTGCGAATTATAAATAATCCACTTTTGATTATTTGAATTGGGATTTGTAAGATATGAAATTAAAACTTTTGAGCCATCATTAAATGGAATGATATGTTTTATGCCATTTATATTTTGGGAAGATAATTCTTGATTTGGTAAAGAAACAGTATCCCAAGCAGTTCCATCATAAGCAATGTATTTTATTTTCTTGCTGGTTGAGTCAAACCAATAGTTTAATACATTATGATCGGAAATTTTTGTTAAAATAGGATAGGTAGTTGTAGTTAAAGAACTAGTTGATGTTGGAGAAATTCCCCCTTCCTGATTTTCAGAAGATGTTACTCCGGATGGTGCCACATTAGATGTGGAAGTTGGAATATTGTTTTCTAAAGGAGATGGTTTTGGTATAAAAATTAGCCAAATGAGATAAATAAGCAACGCAATGATGCCTAAAATAATTAAAATTTTTAATATTTTTTTGTTCATAATTAATGAGTTATTCTAAAATGAATGTGTGTTTCTATTTCATTTATAGAGCACGAGAGGCTCCTATTATTGGCACTTGAGGCGATTTGGGAAACTTTTTCACAAAATGAGTAATCTTGATTAATCTTTGATGTAGTATCAAGGAAACCTATCCTTCCGATTATATTTTTTATATCTGGACTTGAGGGAGTAGTAAGATATTTTATTAATGGAACTGTAGCTCTTAAGTCAAATACAGGCTCGTTTGGAGCATGCGATTGATGCCCTACCTCATTACCGCCGGTTAGGATTATATCACAATTGCAGTCTTGTTTTAACTTTGTTAAAAAGTCTAATACCATAGGAGGCAATTCTCCCACGCTTGTGCAAGAAGCATCACATAAATTATCGCAGTTGCCATCTGAACTAATCTTTATACCTGCATTTTGGAAGTTTGATTTGGCCCGAGATTCATTGGTTTTTGCATCTGGAGAAGGGGCTCCGTTTGGGCAGAATTTTTTGAAATAATCATCGTCCACAGTATGAACTTTGTGGTAAGGGGTTTGTTTTTGTTGTAATGTCACTGGTGGTGCGGTAGGAGGGGTAAGGTAAACCAAATTAGGATTTATGGTTTTTAAAATTAAATAAGAACCAAAAAGCAGCGCAAGACCAAAAAGTGAAGAAGTAATATAATCCTTTCCTTCTTTAACTTTATCAATTCCTCCAGAAAGGGAAATTAAAATTGCGCCCCAAACTATCATTCCAACAGCCAAAAAGCCACCTACTCCTAACATAAATCTGTAAACCAAATTAATATAACCTTCAATTGATGTCGGATCTTCGCATACTCCAAATTTATCGGTCAAAAGACAAGGAGGAGAATTTTTAAGTGTTAAATTTAAATCAGCTAATCCAATATGAGGCAAAAACAAAATTAAAAAAGCAATTCCTAAAAAAATATTTAATTTTAAATTTTTATTGAACATAAAGTGTGGTTTGGTTTTTAGCAAATTCAAAAGGATTTTTGTTGTTTTGGGTTTGTAATGCAACGTTAATTTGTTTCCCTTTTAAATAATCGTTAGTGTTAATGGTAATTGTGTTGTCGCCGCTTGCGTTTTGTGTTTCGAGTGGTGTGGTAATTTTCCAGTTAAATGAAAGGTCATCGAGCGATTGAATATTAAAAAAGTAAGGAATGGCAGAAAGAGAAACAGAAGAATTAGATGGAATGTTGGTGTAAGGGACATTGATGACTACTTGGGGGTTAATAATAGGAATATTAACGCTTTGGGTTAAAACTTGTGAACTTCCATCGGGTTGGGAGACGGAAACATTTACACTTACAAAATGAAAATTATTAGCTACTTTTGTAACTTTAAATTGCATATTAGTTTGACCAACCCCCCCATCATAAAAATCCCCATCTAAATACCATAAAATTAGGGAATTGCTTAAGTCAATAACCGTGTCATTGTTTTTAGCTATAAGTGATAAATAAATAGTACTACCATTGGTTGGTAATATTTTGCCTTCATATGTTGACGGCACAAAATTATTAGTTTGCCAGTTAAGAATTAAAGAAGGAGAAAAAGGTGAAGGAGAAGGCGGTGGAGGAGGTGAAGAATTTTTTTTGGTTTTTGTTTGAGCAAATGTTAGTTGAGTAAACAAGAGCCCTACAATGAATAAAAGCAGTATTTTGTTTTTAATTGTTATTTTGGTCATTTTTTGTTTTTGCTTTTAATTATATTTTAACTCAAAAAAAGTTTTTTTGCATTTGAATTTTATAAATAATTTAAAATATTAATATTTATCTTTTTACTTAATAGAGCCAACCTGATTAATTTTTGAAAGTTTTGAATCAGGATGATTTACTAAATAAACAGTTAAAAGCCAACCGGCCGTTTTTAAAGGTAAAATGTTAATAAGTGGTATAAAATCAGCTGCTGCGCTAATTAAAAAAGTTGCACCTTTTAGCCCTTTTACTCCCTTAATAAACAAAAAAAATTGGACAATTGCCATAATAATTAGAGAAAAAAAATCAAAAAGTAGTGTAAGTGGTAAAAGAAAAACTAAACCCGCTGCTAAATCTCCTAAGATATCAAAAATATCAACAAGAAACACGGCAATTGTAATTGGCAACATTTCACCAAAACTAATTTTTGGTTGATTAGGTTGGCCTTGGGTTTCGTTTTCTTCTTCTTGGTTTTTAACTTGTTCCTCTTCCATTTTATTTTAGCCCCTTTTGTTCTAATAGTTGTTCGGGATTTGTTGTTACTATTTGGTCTTCTGTGTATGAGGCAACAACTTTAATGGCTGCATGTTTTAACCCAGCAAAAATTAATCCTTCCCCAACAGCTGCTTCTAAAAGTAAAGCTATTTCTCCGTCTGTTAGATTAAAAGCTTTTTGAAGCGCGTCAATGCTGGAAGGAGATTGTTTTAAAAGCAATTGCATTGCAGAGTTGGTAACGATTGGCCGGCCATAATCCGAATGTAAAAAGTCTTCAACATCTTGAGTGATGGTTGTTACTCCTAAATAATATTTTCTTGCTCTTTTTACGAGCCCAAACAAAAAAGCAGCACTGTCCTTATATTTCATCATCCACCAAGCCTCATCAATTACCAGCATTCTTGGTTTTAATGATGAGCGAATTAAATTCCAAATGAAATTTAAAATAATATACATTGCAATTGGTCTTAATTCTTCTTCTAAGTCTCTAATTGAAAAAACAATTAAACGGTTTTTAATATCAATGTTAGTTGGAGCATTTGTAAAACCAGAATAAGAACCATGAGTGTATTTATCTAAACGTTGGGCAATATGCAAGCCGCCTTCGGTGTTTTGTAAAATAGTTTGCAAATCTTCTAATAACGGAGGATTTAGTTCTTTTAATGTTGCAAAATTTTCTGCAGTAATGTCGCGGGAGGTGTAAGTTTCTGTAATTGCACGATCAAGCAATGCTTCTTCTTCAGGAGTAATTTCTCCTAACATTAATTTAACGAGCCCAGTTAAGTTTAAAATGTGCGATTTAAAAACATCCGCCGGCTCTTCGCCTTGAGGAATAATTGGAATGTCAAAAGGATTAATATGATTTTTGGATGTTAAGGAAATTTTAAAATAACTGCCACCAATAGAGTCGGCTAAATTTTGATATTCATTTTCAGGATCGATCACTAAAACATCTACCCCTACCATTAAAGATCTTAAAATTTGTAGTTTTGTCGCATATGATTTACCTGAACCGGATTTAGCAAACACAACCATATTTGCATTTTCTAATCCAAAGCGATCAAAAATAATTAAAGTATTGTTTTGCATATTAATGCCGTATAAAATGCCTTTATCAGAACTTAAATCCGCAGAAACAAAAGGAAAAACAGAAGAAGCTGGACCACTATTGAGCGGAGTGTGAACTTCTAATTGATCTAAGCTTAACGGCAACACGGAGTTAAAGCCTTCTTTTTGCCTAAAGAGAGCTGGTTTGGCATATACTAATCTGCTTTCTAAATTATTTAAAATACTTTCTTCTAATTTTTTTAATTCATCTAAATCGTTAGCGTAAACTGTAATATAAATACCTACTTCAAATAATCTTTCTCGTGCTTGCTGAAGAGCATCCCTTAAGTTTTCTATGTCCTGATATGCGGTTTCTAAAGCTGGATCGCGAACTAATCCTTTTTCTTCTTTTTCTGCAAGCTCTGCCTCAATTGCAGTTACTTTTTTTCTTAAATTTTTTAAAGCTAATGCAGTATCCATTGGGTGGACAAAAATAGAAATATCCATCATTGCTGGCATATTAATAATAGGAGAAAACCAACCAGTGGAAATGTAACGGGGATAAGTAAAAATAAAAAAAGTTTTAGCGTAAAAATCGCCAATTTTTAAGTAGTTGGCATTTACTTCTATTCCTGCTGGCGCAATAATGTTTAATAAGTCTTCCTTTTCGCCCGGTTGATATGCTTTTGGTATTTTAATTTCCATTTATTTAAAAGTAACTCCCTTTTTTTCTATTAATTGTGGATTATAAAGATTATAAAATAATTCTATTAATTCATCATCTTCTAAAGGTACTGCTTTTAATCCAATTTGTTCTAAGCCGCGAATGACGGTTTCTCCTCGAATGTGTAATTGTTCAATAGCTTGAGATTTTTGTAGCGCCTCATCAACTTTTTCTTGATTTGTTTTTTTGTTTTGTTTTAAAAATCCCAAAAACCCAGCTGGTTTTTTAATTGTTTCTTCAATGTTGCTTAAGGGATAAGAAATTACAACAAAAAAATTTTTGCTAATAATTGCGTTTTGTTCTATAAATGACTTAATAAAATTAATGTACTCATCAATTTGTATTTTAAGTAATTCATTAGGTTCATTTTTTTTCCTTTCTTCCATTTTATCTAAATAACTTTGAATATTAATTTTTCGAGAGTGGATAAAAAACTGAACCTTAAAATCTAAAGCATTAAGAAATTTTTGAAAATTAGCAATGATTGAATTTTGTTCCTCCTCCGATTTTAAATCAAAATTAATACCATTAACCATAATAATTTGGATAATTTGTCCATTTTTTAAATAAACAACCCCATCCTTAATGTCTTTAACTTCAACTAAACTTTGTGTAGGTTGTGTTGCTTTTGTTTCGGGCATATAAATATTTTAACTAAAAAATTAAATAAAAGAAAATTTTTAATTATTTATAGTCAACTCTTTTTGCTTTTTCTCTTTCCCCTGTGATAAAAGTTACAACCTCATACTTTTCTTCGCCTTCTTTTTTGATTTCAGGTCCTGGTTTGAAAATTTTCCCAATGGCCACTTTAAGTGAAAGAGATTTTAATTTTTCTCCAATGCTAATATTTTTTCTAATTTTTAAAAGATCGCTTTCGCTTAAGTTTAACGTTGTTTGTTCGGTTTGTCTTTGCCAAGTATAAGTTTTAGGCCGAAGAGAAAATTTTACAAAATAAGCTGCAATTTTACTTACCGGTTCCCCATTTATTTTTCCAAAAGCTAAAGCTAAAGATATACCAAAAGCAGCTAAACTAATAATTATCCAAAGGAAAAGATTAAAAAATTGATAGGCCAAAAAGCTAATACCCGCTCCAATGGCAACATAAAAAAATTGCCCTAGCGTTAAAGGTCCTACAATTTTAGGTTTTTGTTCAATAAATTGTGGTGTCTGAAATTCCATCTCTTCTTATAATTATATTGAGAAATAATTTTTAATCAAAATTATTTTTCCTTGTTAATATTTCTTAAATCAATTACATTTTCTTCGAGGATTGGGCCGCTTACTTGTTCTTCTTTTGGCTGGGTTTTAGAAATATTTTCTTGATTTTCTTTTTGGTTAATGGTTTTGTTTTGTATTTTTGGCTGAAGAGGGGTTGGGTTTGGAGAAGTTGGCGATGGAAAAGATGGCGAAGTTTTGTTTTCTTGAGTTTTTGGCTGCGGAACACCTTTGTTAGTAGAGCTTAAATTATTTGCAACAATAGGCTCTGGTTTTAAAAACTCACCTCCTCTTTCCCAGGGCGCAAGAGGTGTTTGGGATTCGGAATAATGAATTACTTTTTTAGTTTCTTTTTGTTTGGTTTCTTTTGGTGTTTCAATTTGAGCGCTAACTGGTTGAGAAAAATTTGCCCCTTCTGGTGTTTTTTTATTTTTAAAGAAACCAATTTGATTTAAACTAAATGTTGAAAAAATTTTGCTTGCGCTTGGTTTTGGTGTTTCAGTAAGCGGTTGTTTTTCTAAAATAAATGGCTGATTATTTTCTTCACTGACATTTGATTTGGTTTCTTTTAAGCTCACTTGATTTAAATTCTCTAAGAGAGATGGTATTTTAATTTCTTCTTTTGTTCCTTTAATAATTGGAATATTAATTGGAAAGTTTTCTTCTAATCCTTCCGGCGTGATTTTTTTCTCGGGAGATTTGGCAAATTCTTCTAAATTTAAAGTTTCAATGTCTGGCGCATCGCTAACTTTAATATCAGAAATATCAACCCCCCACTTAAATAAAGGATATCTTTCTGATTCTAAAATTCGTTCTTTAATAGCTTTTGCTACCGATGATGCTATTTTTGTTCCTAATCCAGTATTGGCTAAAGAATCTACAAAGTCAAAAGCTGGAATTTCTTTAGTAATTAATCCGTAATAAATATTTGGCAAAAGCGATTCGTCAAAAATTCCTGCCTTTTGTCTAATGTCGTCTAGAATTTCATCAATTCTTTCCGAAAACATACTTTCTTGAATATTTTTTGGTAATTCTTCAAATTGCATAGTAGTATTTATTCATTTTCATCTAAATCTTCTGATGACTTTTTGGTTTGTTCAAAAAGTCCAGTGCCTTGCCAAATGCTTTGTTTAGCAAGGTTGTTTCTTACACCCAACACATCTCTTCTTTTGTTTTTCTCTTCATCCTTTTCAACTTTAGTCAGTTTAATTGTCTTTCCTGTTTGAATAATAGGATTACCGTTTGCATCCACAAGGTTGGTTTGAATTTGTTCTGTCCATTCTCCGCCGTTGATTAAAAGATCATTTAAGCTTTCAATGTCATTTTTAACAGCATCTCTTTCTTTTTGTAATGCTTGAATAGCGCCTTTGTCTTGTCTATCTTTAGCATCTTGATAGTCTTTCAAAATTTGATTTAAGCGTTTCTTTTTCTCACTAAGTGTTTGGAAGGCATCCTTAACGGTTTCTCTTTCTTGTTCTTTTGCTGCAGCATCAAGTTCCGGAGGAACAAAAGTTTCATCTAATCCTTCGATAAAGGCTTGTTTCTTTTCTTGAGAACCCTTCATACCAAGTTGCTTTCTTTGTTCAGGTCTTAAGTAAGGAGCAATTTCTTTAATAATATCTTTTGGCAACTCATGTACATTTTCTACCCTTGAAACTGCTTCGTCAATTGGCATACCCATTGAGGAAGCTGCTAAAGGATCAAATGCAGCTAGTTTCTTAACAGCACCTGATCGCTTAATTGCGGCTGTTAGTTTTCGTTTAACACTATCATCTAATTCGTTCCATCCTCCCTTTTTAGCAAGAGCAAGCGCAGCGCCAACATCATCTTCATTCATAGCGCCAATGCTTTTACTAATAAGTTGACTGTTAATGCGGTTTTTCAAGGTTTCCTTTGAAAGATTATTGTATTTTTCTTGAGCTTTTTCTATATCTTTTTGGGATTTTTCTTTAGCTTTAGCTGAAGCTCCAGCAATTCCGCGGAAAGCAGCACCAATTACTGGAATTTTTCCTGCTCCGCTTTCTCCTAATTTTTCTGCCCAAGATTTTCCTTTTGCGTCTGATCCTGATCCTGCTGTTATCATTTTACGTCCTAACCTTGAAACGCCAGATTTAGTTTTGGCAACCAAAGCTTTCTTAGCGTTATTGGCAATACTTTGGCCGGTTTTAATTGTCATCGCTGATAATTTCCATCCTATGTCTCGAGATGTTGCTAGCCCAGCTACCAAAAAAGATCCAAGCACCAAAATATTAACCACAGTATTTAAAAATGAATCAATAAAAGTAAAATTAACACTCTGATCTAATTGAAAAGATCCTATAATATTTTTTGTCTCTATAGCTGTTTTTAATGTTAAGTAAATAAAAAAAGATAAAATTGGGGCAACAAAAAGCCACTCTAAGAATTTTTTCCACCAGTCAATGCTATTACTTTTTATTTGCTGAATAGGTATGACCTGCAAAAGCCAAGGCATAGGGGAAATGCTAACTAAAACTGTCAGCCAAGCAAATCTTGTAAGGAGCATTAGAGCATCAGCAAGCAGTAGGATTGCCATAAAAAATGTAAAAATGAAAATTGCAAATAAGCTAATGATGTTTAGGATAACACTTTGATTTGACAGATCGGTTCCGGTATTCGGTGCATTTTGTATAGAACTTGCTATAGTTGAAGTATCTATTTTATATAATTGTTGAGGATTTAATGTGTCGGCAATAGCAGAACCAATATCTTGAGCAGAAGCATAACTTCCTCCGTAAAGTGATCTATCAACAAAAAACTTTGTTAGTACATTTGAAAAATCAATCAAAAACCCTGCAATTGCTAAACTAAAGTTAACTAAAATTGCCGCAACAATAATTTTAGGAAGCATTTTTTGTGCATTATAAGTACCAACCCTTAAAATTGTCATAAAGGCTGTAATAATTAAAGCAATTACAAAACCTAAATTAGCAATATCTCTTGTAATTTTCCAAGCAACATCAACAATTGGAAATTCTAAAATTCTGTTGTTAAGTTGAAAGAAAGCTGTTAAAAGTTGTGCACCTAAGTAAAGTATGAATCCAGCTAATTTTGTTAATATTCCAATCATCAAAATTAGTATCTTGTTAGCAGCATCCATTAAAGCGTTTTTAATTGCTTCTGCTAAACCAGGAATTTTACTTCCCATTTCTATACCAAATTGAGCGGGGGCATTAGGGCCAATTTGAGCGTTGGCGCTGAGTGGAATTATTAGTTGTATACCAATTAATAATGTTAGAATAGTAGATATTATTAAATTTGATGTTTGTTTTTTTGATTTTTTTAATTTCATATTACTTATAATTTATCCATTTTTGTTGCCAGGAATTTACAAAATTACCAGTCCAAGTTGGCAAGTTAGATAAAATCCCCTTTAATCCTCTTATGCCAACTTTAGTGATTTTATTCATAATTGCATTTTGTAAAATTTCGTCGATGTTGGTTAAATCTTGAGCGTTAATAATGGCATCAATATCCGCTGATGTTACTTTTTGAGCTAAGTTTTTTGCAATTGAACCTGATTGAGTGATTGATTGTGCAGTGCATTCATAGCGCACCAGCCCCTCTGAAGTTGATGTTTCATAATTGTATAAAAAGTCTCTAGCGCTTAAATTATCCGTTTGTGGTAAAACACTACTATCATCTGGAATACCAATTGCAATGGGGGTTGATGATGGGTTAGGTTGGATCCGGATGGAGTTAACACTTCCATTATCTGCCTCGCATAGACTAGTGTTGCCATCCCAAACATAATCAATATTATAGGTGTTGAGAGCATTATTTAAGGATTGATTACAATCCGACAAGCTATTAGAGTTTGATACATATTTTTCCCATTGGGTACAAATAACTTGATTTGCAAAACCGCTGTTTTGGTTTAGCATATCTTGAGCATTATTTTGAGCAGAAGCTTGGATCTCCGAAGCTTTTTGCATTAGATTTAGCGAAACATCATAATAGTTGTTTTGTGGCATCATAATTTCTCTATAACCTAACCATCCGCCACTGCTAAAGTTGTTATAAAAATCTTGAATATTTTGAACAACTTGATTGATGGTGCAAGTAATGTTTGGGTCATAATAAGGGTTTGTTTGTCTTGCAGTTGAAGGAATATTTAAGGTTACTGCTAAGCGAAATGGTTCACAAAGTTGTGGTATGGCGTGTGAAATAAATCTATTGGTCGCCTCCCAACCCACTTGCGCTAAAAATTTACCGGGTTGTTTAACAAACTGTGGTTCTTGAATGTGAACCTGCCCATTTTCTATTGTAATTCCTCCGCCTTCAATCCAATCTACTGTTTGCGTTGTCCATTGATATAAAAGAGAGGATTTGATATGTTGCACGGTTTGCGTTAGAAGTACGTGGCATTGCGCTCTGGTGTGAGCAATTAATTCTTGTCTTTTAGCTTCTAACATTTGCTGATCTTGTTTAGCTTGTACTTTTTTTAATTCTGTCTGAGTATTTACATCATTGGTTGGAACGGGATTAACTCCAGGAAGCGATGCAGCCCCACCCCCTCCTAATCCAATTAAGTCTTTTGCTTGTTTAACTAATTCGCCACCATATTTTGTAGCAAAGTCTTGCATAATCTTTTTCGCTTGATCTTGTACATCTTTTGCTACTTCATTACCCATATCTTTAAGTGTCTGATTAATTCCGGTTATATCCCCTGCAAGCTGTAGTGCTTTTGCTGGGTTTTGAGCTAGATCTGCAATTGTTGCAGTTGTTGATATTCCAAATAATTTTGCAAGACTGACGTTTCCCACTAAATTTGCTGCTTGATCGTGAAGCCACTCAAGTCCTTTGTTGACATAGTTCTGAATTATCTGTTGTTTAAACTGATCAATCGTTCCACTTAACCCTTCGCTTAATAAAGAATAATAACCATATTTTTGTGCTATTACTACCGCCGCTTGGCATTCTTCTAAACCATAAGAACCTTCACTGGTAGAAGCGACAGCATCTGGTGTTAAACTTGAATCAACACACTTCCATTCAACGCTGGGATCAGAGTAATGTGTGCTACTAGCATTCATCATGCCCTTATCAATAGTTGGAAGTGAAGCTGATGGATTTCCATTTGCGTCGGCTTCGGTTTGGATTAAAATACCCGGATTTGTTATAAAATCCGATGGATTAGAGGGGTCTACTTTACCACCACTTTTCCAAAATAAACCATAAGTTGTGCAGGTGCTGGATGCATTTGCAATGTTTGTTTTTATGGCCGGCATTACTGGATTGAAAGAGAAAAATAAATAAAAACTAAAAGCAATTATTGCTCCTAATAAAATATTTAAATTTTTTTTAACCAAGCTTTTCATCTTTAATTTTTTGTTCTATTTCTTTTTGAATAATTTCCAGCCCAGCCTCAAAAGGATCTTTTTGAATAGCATAAAGAGCAGTCATAAATCTAACAGGATCATTGTCGCTTTTAGTTAAATCAATGAATAAGTTTCTTTGGATAGCAAGCAAATTTAAAATTTTATAATGAATATTTACCCAAGCTGGAGGAACATGAACAATCTTTAAAAGATTAATTGCCATATCAAAATTTTGAGCGGATTGTGCAAAAATGTCATTTAAGGATTGGTTGGCGGTATCATTTGAACTTGAAGTGTAAGTGGGAATATGTTGCAAAACTTCGTTAAGATAAAGAAAATAAACAATTTGAGCTTCCTTTGAATTATCTTTACCAATAATCACATCGGAAGTTGCTATAAGTGGTTGAGAAAGTTCGTTATCAACAATTTGAGAAATTGAATTTTCTAAATCTTTTTGGTTAGGAGGAATAATTTTTAAATTTGGATTGTTGTCCGATTGATAAAATTTGTTTTGAACTGCTTTTTGAAAAATATTATCTGCAAATTTAAGCGTTAAATTTTCAAGCGGTATTGATTGGAATAAAAGTGTTGGATCGGTGCTGCTTTGGGTTACCACCAATTGTTTTTGAGATGAATCTTCACTGCCTTGAGAATTTTTACTTACAGGGCTAAATATTAAAAATCCGCTCCAAATCAAGGCAATTAAAATAATTGCAAAACTAAGTATTTTTTTTGTTTTTTTATTCATATTGTATTTTAATTACCAAACTTCAGTTAATTGGGTTTTATAAATAAATTTGTTTTTATCTTTTTAATTATACAATAAAAGTTATATTTCAGCTATATAAAAACAATTTATGTAGGCATTATCCGGTAAAATAATTTTGTTTTTTATATTATTTGTTATAAAAATGCTATAATAAAAAAATAAATGAAATTTTTGCATATTTTTTCTCAAGTCTTGGTTGTGGTATTTTTTACCATCACTCCATTTTTACCGTTTGCCGGTAAAGTACTATTTGTATATCCCTCAACTTGTGGTGGAGAGGGAGTAATGATAAAACCAGTTAGTGTCTTCCCTTCTGGACCGTATGGAACTATTCCTGGTTTAACTCAATCATATTCATATGATGCGATTTTGCCTCAATCTTGGATAATTGGTCTTTATAATCCAGTTACTATACCCTGCCCATACGAAAGTCCTATTTTCCCAATCATAGCATTCGGAGTTTCCTTGCCTAGTTTTAAGTGAGATTTTTAAATAAAAATAAAATTTGATGGAGGGTTAAATTTTGAGGGCGGGCGTTTAAACTAATTTGCATACTTTGTAAAAGATGAGTGATTTTTTCTTGATTATGAGTGATGGGTTTTAAATTGTTTAAAATTGTTTTTCGCGGTTGCTTAAAAAGCGCTTTTATAAACGAGTAATATTTTTTTGCTTCTTTTTGATTTATTTTTTGTGGTACAAGCAGTAAAATTGCTGAATTAACCTGAGGTGGAGGGGAAAAATTTTTTCTACTAACATATTTAATAATTTGCGGCTTACTCCAGTATTGAGTAATGGCAGCCAGTAAATTCATTAAAGGAGGTTTTGCTACAATTCTTTCCGCAACTTCTTTTTGAACTAAAAAAATTATTTTTTCTGGGGGTGTTTTAATTTCACTTAAAATTCTAAGCAAATGTCCAGTTAAATAATAAGGAATATTACCAACAATTTGATACGAAAAATTTTTTAATTTTTTTTCTAAAATTAAACTAGGCAGTATTTTTAAAACATCACCTTCAATTATTTCTAAACGACTGTCAAAATTAAATTTTGCTTTAAGTTCAGCAATTAATTTTTTATCCTTTTCAATAGCAATAATTTTTAAAAAAGGAGAAGGAAACTGAAGCAAAACCGATGTTAATTCTCCGTGCCCGCTGCCAATTTCAATGATTGTATTAGGTTGTGTTTGAAGGTTTAAATTTTTTACAATTAAATTTAAATAATATTTATTTTTTAAAAAATGTTGGCCTAATTTTTGGGCCATAGTTTAATAAAGAGCAAAAGGATTTTGTGCGCCGTAAACTTCAAAGTGGAGATGGCAACCAGTTGGCCCTTTGGTGTCGCCGGTATTCCCCATTAATCCAATTTCTTGTCCTTTTTTTACCAAATCCCCTAACTTAACTAAAATTTTATCTAAATGAGCATAACGTGTTTTTGTTCCATTTGGATGTTCTAAAAGCACAAAAAGCCCATATCCATCATTCCAACCCGAAGATCCACTTCCTAAACGTGGATCGCTAATAACTATTCCATCGGCAGCAGCAAAAACTGGCGTGCCGCATTGATTAGCAATATCAACTGCATTGTAGTTATGTAAAATTCCCCAGTTCCATCCTTGAGTTGGTAAAGAAAAATAATTTTTTAAATTTGGCAAATTTTTTAAATTATTTAAGTTTTGAGCAAGATTTGTATTTTGTTCAAAATTTTTATTAATTATAATCCACGTACCAGGGATAAATTTTTTAGAACCGTTTAAGGCAATTAAAGAGGAAGTTGTGACTTGAAATTGGTTAGCTACACTATTTAGCGTATCGCCTTTTTTAATTTTATATTTTAAACTGCCCTCCCCAAGGTAAATAATGCCTAAAAGCGGGGTTCCGTTTTCCGCCAACGCAGAGTTGTCAAACATAAATTCATTGTTTATTTGGTTGTCGTTTACATTATTTGCCGGTTTTAAAAGATCGGAAGTTGTGTATATTTCTTCTAAGTTAGGACCTCCAAAATTATATTTAAGATCTGCGGTATTTAATAAAACTTGGGAGTGTAAAAATCTTGTTGTAATTTCAAATGCAATAATTGAAATTAACAAAAAAAACACAATCCAGTTTTCCCCGGATCTTAAAAAAGAACCTAATAGTTTTAATTTTTTAAGTAAATTACTAATGTTTTTCATTATATTTAAAAGTTGCAAAAAAATCAAGGAATTTAAAATTAAATTAAAACCAAACTAATAATTGATAACAAATAACTTATAACTAATAACAAATTCAAATAACATAACTTATTGTTTAGTTTTTGTTTTGTGAATTATAATATAATAAAATTGTTAATTTTTTACTTGTTTTGTTTATGCAAAATTTTAAGCCAATTAATTTTCCTCAAGGTTTTTTATGGGGAGCTGCAACCTCCAGCCATCAGGTTGAAGGAGAAAATTTTAATGATTGGAGCAAGTGGGAAAAATCTCAAAAAAGAATTAAGTTTTTAGAATCTAAAGGATTAATCAAAAAATATGGATTGGAAAATTTTATTTCGGGAAAAGCAACTGATCATTATCATCGCTTTTCTGATGATTTTCAGCTTGCAAAAAAACTAGGACATAATGCTACCCGCTTTTCTATTGAGTGGTCGCGAATTGAACCCGAAGCAGGTTATTTTAATGAAAAAGAAATTGAACACTATAAAGAAGTTATTGCTGTTTTAAAGGAATTAAAAATTGAACCTTTTGTAACTCTTTGGCATTTTACGTTGCCAGTTTGGTTGAGTGACAAGGGTGGTTGGCTTAATAAAGACACTCCAAATTATTTTGCTCGTTATGCGGAAAAAATAGTTACTGCTTTAGGCAATAGTGTTGATTTTTGGATTACTATTAATGAACCGGAGGTATATGCAAGTAATTCGTATTTAGTTGGAGCTTGGCCACCTCAAAAGAAAAATTTAATAAGTTATTTGTGTGTTCTAAAGCATTTAATTCAAGCTCATAAAAAAACATATCAAATTATTAAAAAAATTAATCCGCAGTTTCAAGTTGGAATTGCAAAAAATAATATTTATTTTGAACCTTATAAAAACAAATTAATTAATCGTTTCATAAAAAAAATAATTGATTGGTGGTGGAATTTTTATGTTTTAGATCAAATTAATAATTATCAAGATTTTATAGGTTTAAATTATTATTTTCATCTTTGTTTTAATTATTTTTTAAATAAAAATAAAAATAAAAATGTTTCTGATTTGGGTCAGGAACTTGATCCGGGTTCTATTTATTTTGCTTTAAAAGAGTTAAAACATTTTAACAAACCAATTTATATTACTGAAAATGGGTTGGCTGATGCTAATGATCAAAAACGCAGCTGGTTTATTTTTGAAGCCTTAAAAGGTATTAAAAAAGCAATTGATGAAAATATAAATGTGCGTGGTTATTTTCATTGGTCGCTTTTAGATAACTTTGAATGGAATAAAGGATTTTGGCCAAGATTTGGGTTGGTAGAAGTAGATTACCAAACGCTTGAAAGAAAAATTAGGCATTCTGCTCAGTTTTATCAAGATGTTTGTCTTTTAAATGGAATAAGTGAAGATATTTTTAACCGCTACCAAAAACTTTTGCAAACTTAAAATTAAATTTAATTTGTTTCTCTTAACCGATAATGAAAAGCTTCTAAAATATGTTTATCTTTAATATCTAAAGAATTTTCTAAATCAGCTATTGTCCGGGCAACTTTTAATGTTCTAAAATATCCTCTTCCGGAAATAAAATTTTTTTCCACAATATTTTTTGCTAAAGATAAAGCATTTTTGCTAATGTTAATTAATTCTTCTGTATTTTTTGATGACATTTCTGAATTTGTTAAAATATTTAAACCGGCAAGTTGAAATCTTTCTTTTTGTATTTGTCTTGCTGCCAAAACCTGATTTTTCATTTGGTTTGTTTCGTTTTGATTTTTAAAAGTTGTTGGTGTGACAAGCTCTTTAGCTTTTAAACGAGGAACGTTAATTTGAATATCAATTCGGTCTAAAAGTGGTCCGGAGATTTTTTTGTTATATTTAAAAATGCTGCTGGCGGAACAAATACATTCTTTTTCTGGATCTCCAAAATAACCGCAAGGACAAGGATTTTTTGCAGCTACAAGCATAAATCTTGCCGGAAAATCAATTGATTTTTTAGCACGAGCAATTGAAATCTTCCCGCTTTCTAACGGTTGTCTTAAAGCCTCTAAAATATCTCGATGAAATTCTGGCAATTCATCTAAAAACAAAACTCCTCTATGTGCTAAACTTATTTCTCCTGGTTTTAAAATATTTCCTCCGCCAATAATTGCAACTAAGGAAGAAGTATGATGAGGAGATCGAAATGGTCGAAAATTAATGAAATTTTTTTGGTTGCCAAGCATACCAGCCGCGCTCCAAATTTCTGTCATTTCAATGATTTCTTCATAAGAAGGCGGCGGCAAAATTGAAAGCAAAGCTTCGGCAAGCATTGTTTTTCCTGTTCCAGGAGGACCGGAAAGTAAAATATTATGAGCACCGGAAGCAGCAATTAAAAGTGCTCTTTTTGCATTTTGTTGACCTTTAATATCATCAATAGTAATTTGTGATGAAAAATTAGAAGGAACAATTTCAATTGGATCTTTAGGTTTTAGTGTTTTTGTTTTTTCTAAATGATTAATAATTTCCGTTAAATTATTAATTCCAAAAACTTTAATATTTTTAACAATTGAAGCCTCAGGCGCATTTGCTTGAGGAACATAAAATTCTTCAAAACCCATTTTTTGTGCTAAAAGTGCCATATTTAAAATTCCGCTTACTGGACGAAGACTACCATTTAATGCTAATTCTCCTGCAAAAATTTTATTTTTTGTTTCAAAGGTTTTAATTTGATTACTGGCCAAAAGGTAACTTAATGCCATTGGTAAATCAAAATGAGATCCGGTTTTTTTAATATCGGCTGGCGCTAAATTAATTGTGATTTTTCTATTTTCTCTGGTTGGAGGTTTAATACCTGAGTTTTTCAAGGCAGAATTAATTCTTTCTTTTGCTTCTGAGACGGCTTTATCTGCAAGTCCAACAATATTAAATGAATGCAGTCCAACATTAAAGTCGGCTTCAATTTCAACCAATTCGGCTTCAATCCCATTTAATTCTGCTCCGTAAACTTTAAAAATTTCTTGTGACATAAAACAAAAAAACTACCTCGACTTTTAGAGGTAGAATTAATTTTAAAGCCTGAATTTTATTTATTTTTTTATTTTTTAATTTTTAATTTACATTTATGGCACAGTTCTGACTCAGGATCAATTTCTAAAACTTCTTTTTCAATTTTTCCTCCGCAATTTTCACAAATTCCATATCTACCATTATTAATTTTTCTCAAAGCTTTAGCAATTTGTTTTAATCTTTTTTCTTGGCTTTTTTTGGTGCCTTCATAGTAAGTTTCTTCTTCTATTTCATCTGCTTCTTCTTCTAAATGGGGAGAAAGATCTTCACCAAAGTCTAATTCTGTATTAAATTGTTTTAAATCATCTTCTATTTCTTTTTTTTCTTGAAGCAGTCGATTTTTAAAATATTCCAATTCTTTTTGATTCATAATTTTTAGTGCTTTAAGTGTTTTAAAGTTTTGTAAATATTAAAACAAGTATTTAGAAATTTATTCCAGTTGGCTTAATATTAGTTTTAAGCCATCGTAAGAAGAAGAAATGATAAAAATATTATCTTTCCAACCGTAATCAATTGAATATCCGCTTTTGCTAAATAATGTAAAACGATGAGGGGAAATAATAGTGTCACCATTTTTCCAAGCTCCTTGCGTGCCAGGATCGGAGCTAAAAATATTTTTTAAATTCACATTGGATTCAATCATTTGAGAGAGTGATGATTTAGCATCAATTAAATTATTTGAGGTTGCTAATTTACCAATTACCCCTAACCATCTTTTGCCATTTGCATCTAAGTAAATAAATTCTGCCGTTCTTGTTGGATCAAATGATTGCGCTATTCCCGATTGAGATAAGTTAATGCCAAAAAGTTCATTTAAAATACTCCCCATATTAATTTGAGGATCGGTAAATGTTATTTCAATTAATGCTGGTTTAGTGGTTGATGGTAAAGCAAAAGAGGATAAATTTTTTCCTGTAATAACAAGTGAAGAGGTGGCAACATAATTTGTGCCATTTAAAAGAGAAACGTGATTAATAGAATTTTGTGAAGATGAAGAGTTAGAACTTGTAGGTGATGAAGATGGAGATGGGTTGGGGCTTGCATTTAATTCGGAAGAAGTTTCAGTTGTGGTTGGGTTTTCTGTTGTTTGAGGGGTATTAGCTTCCAATGTATTTTGCGGAGCGGTTGATGTTTCGCTTGCTGGCATTGGTTGAGTGTTAATACTTACATTTGGTTTTGGTGCAAAAAGAGGATAAATTACAAAATAGCCTAACAATCCCAAAGCAACAATTACTATAAAAACAATAATTGGCAACACAATCTTACTTTTCTTTTTAGGCGCTGGTGAAGGTGGTTGGGGAGAAGAAGTAGTTTCCGTTACTGGCATTTGAAAATCATTAAGATTAATTTCATTGCTAGGTTGGGTGGGTTGGGGTGCGGGTTGATTTATAGGAGCTTGAGTTGGTGTATTTTCTTTGTCTCCAACCGGAGGATTATAAGGTTCTGCGCCTACTCCTTGCTGAATTGAACCTAAATCCGAATTTTGTGTTCTCACGTCAATATTTTTATTTTCATTCACGTTTGACATAGAAAAATTTTGGTCTGCCATAATAATATTATAACACTTTTAATTTTAAGTTGCTGTGGATAATAAAAATTACACTTGTTTTAAAGAAAGCCCAATTTTATCGCCTTCAATTTTAATAATTTTAACCTTTACTTTATCTCCAACTTTTAAAACATCACCAACATTTTTAACGTAACCATTTTTTAATTCTGAAATATGAATCATGCCATCTTGTCCTCCTCCTAAATCTACAATTGCGCCAAAATCTAAAATTTTAGAAACTACTCCTTCCACTATTTCTCCCACCTCATACTCTCGCACCACTGCTTTCACTAATTGCAAGGCTTCATTAATTAAATTTTCTTGAAAGCCGGAAATAAAAACAGTACCATCTTCTTCTATATTAATTGTTACTTCATTGTTAGTTGCTCCTAAAATGCCATTAATTGTTTTGCCGCCAGGACCAATTAGTTCTCCAATTTTTTCTTTGGGTATTTGAATTAAAATAATTTTAGGAGCATAAGGTGACAGTGATTTTTTAGGAGCTTGAATAATGTTACTCATAAAGTTGATTATTTTTAATCTTGCATCTTTAGCTGCTAACAAAGCTTCTTTAAAAATTTGCAAAGTAATTCCATCGATTTTAACATCCATTTGAATAGCATTTACTCCGTCGATTGTGCCTGCAACTTTAAAATCCATATCGCCATAATGATCTTCCGGGCCTTGAATGTCAGTTAAAAGTTTATAGTTTTGACCATTGCTCATTAACCCAATTGAAATTCCCGCAACGTGTTTTTTAATTGGCACTCCTGCGTCCATTAAAGACATTGATGCAGCACAAGTTGATGCCATTGAAGACGAACCATTGGAAGATAAAGTTTCTGCTACCACTCGAATTGTATAAGGAAACTCTTCCTTGGAAGGTAAAACCCCATTAATTGCCTTTGCGGCTAAAGCACCATGACCAATTTCTCTTCTTCCCGGTCCTTTTGATTTTGAAATTTCACCTGTAGCAAAACCGGGGAAATTATAATGGAGCATAAATCTTTTTTTATCTGTAGTTTCCATTGTTTCTACAATTTGCTCTGCCCCTGGTGTGGCTAAAGTTGTGACTGCTAATACTTGAGTTTCTCCTCGAATAAACAAAGCCGAACCATGTGTGCGGGCAAAAAGCCCAACCTCTCCATATAAATCACGAATTTCATTTAATTTTCTTCCATCTACTCTTTCATTTTTTTCTAGGGCTAAATAATGAACAAATTGATCAATTTCCTCCTCTAAAATAATTTCTGCAATTTTTAGGTTTTCTTCGTTTTCGCCGGTTGTCTTTAAATAATTAAATAAGTTTGTTTTTAATTCATCCAAAGTTTTATTTTTTAATGCTGCTTCTAAATCATTTTTAATAAATTCTTTAATTTTTGTTTTTAAATCATTATTTTCATTTTCTAAAATTACTTGCGCTTTAGGTTTTCCAATTGCTTGAATGATTTTCTTTTGAAACTCAATTAAGGATTTAATATTTTGGTGGGCATTTTCAAAAATTGCTTGAATTTGACTTTCTTGCATTTCTTTTGACTCAAATTCAATCATATTAATTTTGTCTTCCGTTCCAGCAAAAAATCCTTTATACTGATTTTCTTGTTCAACCTTCATACCTGCTACAGGCCCGTTCCAAGGAATGTCAGAAATCCCAAGTGCAAGGGAGGTTGAAAGAAGAGCAATTTCATCCGGGTCATTTTTTTCATCATACGCTAAAACTGTAACCACTACCTGTACTTCCCTTCTTAAACGCATATCAAAAAGCGGCCGAATTGTACGGTCAATTAAACGGGCAGAAAGAATTGCCTCATCTGATGGCTTTCCTTCTCTTCGTACAAACCGGCTGCCTATAATTTTTCCTGCTGCATAAAACCTTTCCTCAAAATCAACAGTTAAAGGGAAAAAATCACCGGGTCTGTCTTCTTCTGACATTACAACTGTTACAAGTACGGCTGTATCGCCTTCTTTGCCCAGAACAGCAGCATTTGCTTTTCCGGCAATTTTTGAAATTTCTAATGTAAAATTTTTTCCATTAACGGAAGTCTGATATACTTTTTTTTCTAAATTCATTTATTTTTATTTTTTCTTATTTGGACCTATTTTTAAAAGTACCTTAGGAATACTTTCAATATCTAAAAAATCTTCTGCTACTTCTTTAAGTTTAGTAGAAGTTGTATGAGAAAATCCAACAATTTTAACATCTTTTCCCAATCCCCATTTTAAATATTGTACAAGAGGGATAAAATCGCCATCGCCTGTCACTAACACCAAAACATCTAAAGATGGTGCCAAGCGAATAGCATCGATTGCCAGTCCTACATCCCAATCTCCTTTTTTTGTTCCATCCGGATAAATTTGTAATTCCTTTACTCTTAATTCAATTCCGCTTTTACGCAAGGCTTCAAAAAAATATTCTTCCCCGGTTGCAGGATCGCTTTTAATCACATATGCCAAAGCTTTAATTAGCTGCCCCTTGCCTGTAATATACTTAATAAGTTCGTTAAAATTTACTCTTGCGTGGTATAAATTTTTTGCCGAATGGTAGACATTTTGAACATCAATTAAAATACCTACTTTTTGCGCTGGCTTAATAGTATTCATTTCCATTAAATTTTAAACTTCAATACCTATTTTCTTTACCAAACGTTCATAATTTTTAGGATTATTGTTTTGTAAGTACTTTAAAAATTTTCTTCTTTTTCCCACGAGCATTAAAAGTCCTCGACGAGAAGTAAAGTCTTTTGGATTTTTCTTTAAATGTTCGGAAAGTAGTTTAATTCTTTTGGTTAAAAGAGCAACTTGAACTTCTGCCGAGCCGGTATCAGTTTCATGCCTTCCTGTTTCTTGAATGATTTTTTGTTTTTGTCTTTTGGTAAGCATATTTTTATATTTTATGACATATTTTCCAAAATGTAAAGAGAAAACAAATAGTAAAAACATTAAATGATAACTTATACATCTAACTAATAACTTTAAATATAAATAATGATATATTAAGCTTTATTTTAACTTTAGTAAAATATAAAATAAAAATATGACGGAAATTGAAAGTTATATTAAGGAATATTTGGATTATTTGGAAATTGAAAAAAATCGTTCTTTTAAAACAAGAGAAAACTATGAAAGGTATTTAAGAAAGTTTGTTCAGTTTTCAAAAATTAGCTCTCCGTTTGAAATTACAGAAAATATTGTTAGAGATTTTAGATTAAGTTTAAATAGAGAAGGTATAAAAAAAATAACGCAAAGTTACTACATTATTGCCTTAAGAAATTTTTTAAGGTTTTTAATTAAAAAACAACTTAAGGTTTTGTCGCCGGATGTAATTGAGCTGCCTAAAATTTCCCGCACAGAAATTGAAGTTTTAAGTTACAACGAATTAGAAAGATTACTTGCCGCGCCAAAAGGAGAAGATTTAAAAAGTTTAAGGGACAAAGCAATTTTAGAAACGCTTTTTTCTACTGGGCTTCGTCTTTCCGAGCTTTGTAATTTAAGTCGCTTTATTGATTTAAAAAGCGGAGAAATTTCTGTAAGAGGTAAAGGAGACAAAATTCGAGTTGTTTTTTTATCAGAAAAAGCAAAAAGCGCAATTGAAAATTATTTAAATAAAAGAGAAGATGCTTTAGAGCACTTGTTTGTAAGTATTGATAAAAAAGGAAGAGTAATTGGAAAAATAAATCCACGAACGGTGGAAAGGTTAATTGATCGCTACGGCAAAATTGCTGGCATCCCTAAAAAAATTCATCCTCATCTTTTAAGGCACAGCTTTGCAACCGATCTTTTAATGAATGGCGCTGATTTGCGTTCAGTCCAGGCGCTTTTAGGTCATGCTAATATTTCAACCACGCAAATTTATACCCATCTTACAAATAAAGAATTAAAAGAAATTCATCGCGCATTTCACGGCAAAAGAAGAAAATAAATTTTTGTGTCGAGGGGGAGACTTGAACTCCCAAGGGATAAAATCCCACAGGGTCCTAAGCCCTGCGCGTCTGCCAATTCCGCCACCTCGACTTTTTAAAATCACAACTTTTATTGTTTGCCCGCTAAATCTTCAATGACTTTAATAATGCCGGTTGCTAAAACAGCAATTGCAACTGCAGCAGCTGCATAAAATATTTGCTTTTTACCTTTTTCAAAAGCATCTTTTTTGTCTCCTGCGGTAAGAATATGAAAAGCACCAATCAGTACAAACAATACTCCTAAAACGATAATTAAAGCATACAAAAACCCGCCGATTTTATTTACTAACGTAATCACATCATCGGGGCTGTTAATACTACTTGTTGCTTGAACTATTTTAATTAACATTGTTTTAACTTGGTACGCAATAACCTAATGAAGTATTGCAATGATATTTTTCTAGGCCTTGATGCGAAGTGCAATCAGTGTCGGTTTTACATTCTAATGCAAAATGAAAACAAACATTTCCTTCTTCACTTTTTGAGCAACGCCAACCTGCGCCAAATAACTTTCTACATTCATCATCGCTTTGACACTGGTCTTGAGTAACACTTGGAGATTGAGGAAAAGTTGGAATGGGTACAAGAGGAAGTGTTAAAGAAGAAATTTTTTTACAATAACTATTCATACATAAATAATTTTCTCCAAAAAACATTTGGCAGTAATCATCACTTGAACATCCATTTGCTATGCAAAAGTTGTTTACACAGTAAGAATTTGCTCCGCAATCTTTATCATTTTTACAGGCAAGATTGTTATTTGTAGTTTTTGATGGATCTAAAATGCAAGACCCATTTTTGCAAATAGAGTTGGGATAATAGAAACTGCAATCAGAATCGTTTTGACAAGTTTTAGAGTTAGTGTAAGGTGGGAAATTATTTGCGGTTTGATTATTAGAATTATTACTGGAATTAGAAGTATTGTTAGATGAATTTCCTAAATCAAAGATGGAAATGGTGACAAGTATGATGCTGACGGCAAGTAAAGCAATTACTAAACCAAAAATAGTGTTCCTTAGCATTGCCTTTCCTTTTTTAAATTTATTTTCGTCACCGCCAGCGGTCATTATTGTAAAAGCTGAAAATAAAATAAACGCAACTGCAATAATTAAAATTAATTCATAAATTGTATAGCTTGCGTTATCAATGATTTTAATTACACCTATTAATCCTTCTTTAGACACAATAGTTTCCGGCGGTTTATCTGGGATTTGCGCAAAAGCAGATACCGCTCCCAGAAGAAGCGGTATCAGCATTATTAGCAATAATATTTTATTCTTTTTTTTTGGCATTAATCCCAAAAAATTATTCCTCTTTAAATTTTAAAGTTTATTGAATTGTTGTTGGTGCGGTTGTTGATACTCCCACAACTGATGCTATAACCAAAACAATTGCTTTTGATAATAGGGCTATTCCTATTCCTATTAAAGCATAAGTTAATGTTTTTTTAGCAGACTTAACTTTTCCTTCATCCCCTGCTGCAGTTATATAACGAAAGCCGGCATAC